>JAEEGL011350271.1_pt1 | contig 20572 bp, 14 predicted proteins | sample 9134231 | NCBI WGS metagenome assembly JAEEGL01 (sample SAMN16246548, study PRJNA631951) | gut metagenome | biome: gut microbiome; feature: rumen; material: fiber-attached | host: Bos | place: Iran: Karaj | collected 2018-10
ACTATATGGTTATTTTCTAATTCTTTTTCTTTTTCATATTCTTTTAATTTCTTTTTATCAGAACGTAAGAATGGAGCATTTGCTGCATAACCAAATCCAATAACTTCTAACGCGTTAATAGCTATTATTAATAGAGCTACTTGATCATATGGAATACCTTTTTTACCATCTGTTTTAGATGAGATTATTACTCTATTCTCACTTGATATATCTTTATATACACTCATTATATCTTCTGGATATTCTGTAATACTATGTGTTGTTCTACTTACTAAATAAGCATCATCTAATTCTTTATTTAATAAATCTGCATTAGATATACCAGAGTTAGTATAATTATATATACTTTCTGTAAATACACCATTTTCAACTGGACTATATACAGTTACTATCCTTTTTTCTTTTTCTACTGGTTGTGTATTATCATGATTTTCGTATGTTGATTCTATGTCTGAAAAAGAAAGATCTTCATATATAGTTTGTGTATTATATTTAAGTGCGGATGTTTTTTTACTCTTTAAGAATAGCCATGAAGAAGCACTTAAGAATATAGTTCCTGCGATAATTGATATACGTAACATTGATTTTTTAAGACGACTAATTGATTCTTTAGTTGGTTCTATTTTTTTATCTATATATTCTATTTTTTTAAGTGAACTCTCTAACTCTTTATCTACTATTTTTTGAATTTGTTCTTTTGATATATTTAAATCAGTATTTAAAAATAATGTACTCATTAATTTTTTATCTAAGTATATGTTAGAATCATCTTTATCTAATTTAGTTAATACCATTGCTACATCATAAGGCATATAACTATTTTCAAGTTTATTTATTTCTTCTCTTACACGAACTCTCATAAATCTTTTTACATTATCATTATCATATATACTAGATTTATCAATAATACTTTCGCATAATACAAACTTATATAATTCTTCTAAGAATTCATTATATGCATTTCTTGCTTCCTCAGTATAAAGAAATACAGGATTGTTAGTAGCATCTAAATCAAGCGCTCTTTTTATAACTCTTACTGTATCCTCATAATTATTATCACCTTGTAAGAATTCTCTTATTACTCTTGATGTCCATTTATATGTTATACGACTATCATCTGATCTACTAATTATAGATAATTCAATTTCTTTTGAACTTTTTTCTATTTTTTCCATATTATTCCCCCAATTCGTACATATTATATAATATATTATATATAATTTCAAGATAAAAGACGTAGAATAAATCTACATCTTTTTAGCATATGAATTACCAGTTACCTCTTTTAAAACTTCTCTTAAGTTTTCTTCTAGCTCTTTATCTGAACCATTACCAGTTATAGACATTCTAACACCATCTGGTAATATTAATCTACCAAACTCATCAAAATATGGAGAATAATCTTTACCAAATTCAAGAATAGGTTCAATATCAGCATCAATAACATCTTTTATAGTTTGTCTTGCTAGTTTTTTCATATATTCTTCTTCCTCTTCTTTTAAGTCAGTACGTATTTCTGGAATTGGAATATTATTTTCTTTGTGATCTAGAAGAGTTATCTCTCTTCTAGTACCATCACTGCCTTCTATTCTACCGAAAGAGTCAATAAATAATTCATCAGAATCATCTGTTTTTAGAAAATCAGGTAATGGAATTTTATGCACCACTTTGAGAATAACATCCCAGTGTATTACATTTAATTGATTTGATAATTCACATAATTTATTATAGCGTTCTTCATCTAAATCCAATAAATCGCGTACTCGTGATGCTGAAAGTCTATTAAAAGCAATACAATTTAAAATAGCTAAGAATGTAATTAAACTTAATATTGCTTTATCTGATTCAGATAGTGAATTAGTTTCAGTTGTTACATTATGGTGTTTTATTGCATTTTTAATAGAAACACCCATACTACCAAGTGATATTGCTCCTCCTAAGATAAATGTTCCTAAAAGAAGTCTTAACTTTAATAGTTTACTTTTTTTCTTTTTTATTTTTGTAATAGTTTCGTTTTGCTTATTATTTACAGCTTTTGTTTCTTCTACAAATAGTTTTTCTTTTAATTCATAAGTCATAATATCATCGCTATAAAAGACAGTTGACATTATCTTGGTATCTAAATATCTATAAGAATCTTCAGGAGTTGCTTTATCTAATTCTTTTATTCTTTCATTAAACCACTTTGGCATATTATGAATTGTTTCTACTATTTGTTTAATTAGTTTATTATTAACTATTTCTTTTATCTTAACATCTTCAAGTAAAGTTTTTCTTCCTATGAATGCTTCAAATAATACAAATTTATATATATTATCTAAATATATATCATAAATATTCATAATAGAATCATGATAATCATCTAAAGTAGATACTTTTTTAATTCTTGTTTCTAATGAATTATAATCTCCGCCGTTTTTAAAGAAATTATCAAGATCGTTTGAAAGCTCCACTACTAACTTAATGTTATCTTGCGCTTTTATTTGTTTTTTGATTTCGTTTTCAATTTCAACTACTCTATCCTTTTGTTCATATAAATTTAAAAAATCTATATCATCTAATAATTCGTTTAATAAGAATTTTGTAAGTTCTATATCTTTTAAGTCACTTTCAGTTAAAATAGGCTTGCTATATGACAAAGATGAATAATCTTTACTATCTCCACCACCATGATCAACATAATATTTTGTTTTTTTATTTGACATCTTTATTCCCCCAGTGATTAGTATTATACTATACAATAAGGGGTTTGTAAATATTGCATAATTTATAGAAATGTGTTATTATGTATGTAGTGAAGGAAACTTCATATAATAAAAAAGGAACACTTAATATTTCAGTGTTGAGTGTAACCTATAATTGGGTTTCCACCTAACTACTTTAAGTTAGGTGGATTTTTCTTATATGAATATTACCAATAGTAATACTACAAGTAAGATTATGATAAAAAGTAATGTAAAGATTAAAAAATCTTTTTTACTCATAATATCACCTCCAGTCTTATAAAAGATGAAGGTCCCACCCAACTATTAAATGTTCCATAATCATTATATCAAACAGATGTACATATATCAACAGTCTATATTGAGTTATTGTAATTCATTTAAAAATGTGTTATTATGTATGTAGTGAAGGAAACTTCATATAATAAAATAGGAACACTTAATATTGCATGTTGAGTGTTGCCATAAAATTTATGTTGATCACCTAACAAGCTGTTAGGTGATTCCTTTTTATATTAAGACTATAAATAGTAGTAATATAAGTAAGTAAATAAGTATGAATAATGAAAAGATTATTAAATCTTTCTTAAACATATTACCGCCTCCCTTCATTTGAAGTTTGGCAATCACCCAACTATTAAGTATTCCTACTATATATATACTAGAAAACTTTTAAATTTTTTTTTTTTACAAAAAAAAGGAGATTATTCTCCTTTTATAATATCAAATGCTTTATTAACTTCTAAATCGTATTTAATATAATCAATATTTTCTCCATATTGTTTTTTAACTTCTTCTTTAGTCATATTATATTTAGTTGCGATTTCTTCTAGTTTTTCATCTACTTCTTTATCTGATACAGTTATCTTTTCAGCTTTAATAATAGCTTCTAGAATTAATCTATATTTAATTCTCTTAGTTGCTTCTTCTTTATATTGTTCTTTTAAAGTCTCTTTAGTAGAATTTGTAAACTTATAGAATTGTTCAATAGTTATTCCTTGCATTGTAATATGTTCAGCAAAACTATCTACCATTCTATCAGTTTCATCATTAATCATAGTATCAGGTACATCTATTTCAGTATTTTCAGCTATTTTAGCAAGTAAAGCGTCTATATATTTATCATCAGCTTCTTTATCTTTTTGAGCAGTTATATTCTCTTTTACTTGAGCTTCTAATGCTTCTTTAGAATCAATACCGTCCATACCTAAATCTTCAAAGAATTCTTTATCTAATTCTGGTATTTTAACTTCTTTTACTTCATTTACTTTAACTTTAAATACTACAGGAGCACCTTTTAAGTTTTCTGCGTGATAATCTTCAGGGAAAGTAACATTGATATCTTTTTCTTCTCCTGCTTTCATACCTATTAATTGATCTTCAAATCCTGGTATAAATGTATTTGAACCAATTTCTAGTGAATAGTTTTCACCTTTTCCACCATCAAATGCTTTACCATCTTTAAATCCTTCAAAATCAATAACAGCTATATCGCCTTTAGCAATACTTCCTTCTTTTAAAACATTTTCTTTATAATGTTCTCTCATATGATTTATTGCTTCATCTATTTCTTTTTTAGATACTTTTACTTCTTCTTTTTTAATACCTAATCCTTTATATTTACCAAGTTTAACTTCTGGTTTTAAAGTAATAGTAAATACATATTCGATATATTTTTCATCTATAGATTTAATATCTAATATTGGTTGAGCAGCTATTTCTACACCTTTATTTTCTTCAACCATTTTTTGATATGCAGATTCAACTGCAATATTAGATGCTTCCATAAATAATGATTCAACACCATAATGTTTTAAATAAACATCTTTAGGAGCTTTACCAGGACGGAATCCATCTATTTTAGCTTTAGCGTTAGCTTTTTTAAATGCTTTATCTAATGCATCTTGCCATTCTTTTCCTTCTACTTTAATAACTATTTCTTTTAAGTTTTTATTCTTTTCCATAATTACCTCCAAAACATATATAGTATATAATATTTTTTAATTTAAATCAATAAAAAACTTAAAGAAGTATAATTACTTCTTTAAATTTTCTATAGCTTCATTATAATCTCTACTTGTAATATAATTACCAGCAACTGCGATATCAACTTTATCACACTTCTTTATAGTATCTGGATTAATACCACCATCTACTTCAATTAAATAATTATATCCTTGAGATTCCCTTATTTTATATAAATCATTTATTTTATTTACAGAGTTTTCTATAAACTCTTGTCCACCTTTTCCAGGTTCAACACTCATTACAAGTACTAAATCTACATAAGGTAGAAAACTAGTTATCTCAGATACATCAGTACCTGGTTTAATAGATAAGCCTACTTTAATATTTTTGCTTTTTAAATAATTTATAACACTTCCTACTTCACTAATTGCTTCGTAGTGAAATGTAATAAATTCAGGATTTAAATTAGCATATAAATCGATATTCTTTTTTACATCACTAACCATTAGATGTACATCTTTAGGTTTATCAGATAAACTTAATATTTCTTTAAACTCTTCATATGAATATGTAGTATTTTCTACAAATATACCATCCATTACATCAACATGAATATAATCTATATTAAGTTTACTTAATTTACCTACTTCTTCCCTTTTTGGTTCTTTTATATTTAAAATTGATGCGGATAACTTCATTACTTTTCACCTTTTCCTATAAATTTTAAATAATTTTGATATCTACTTTCTAGAATATTAGTACCGATATTCTTTTTTATTTCACAAGACTCTTCATTTATGTGCATACAATCTTTATATAAGCAATTATCTCTATAAGTATTAAATTCTATAAAATTATCTCTTATATCAGATTTGGTCATGCCAGTAAAATCTACTGCACTAAATCCTGGAGTATCTGCAATCATACCACCTAATAGTTCAATTAACTCTGTATGGCGTGTTGTATGTCTTCCTCTACCTAGAGCAATAGATACTTCACCAGTTTCTAGATTAAGATTACTATCTAATCTATTAAGTAAAGAACTTTTTCCAGCTCCACTTTGTCCTGCGAATACTGTTATCTTATCTTTAAATATATCTTTAAGTGTTGTATCAGTATTTTCATATACTGGATAACCTATAGACCTATAATAATCTTCTATTTTTCTAATATTAGATAATTCTTCACTATTAAGTAAATCTAATTTAGTAAAACATATTATAGGTTTTATATTATTAAACTCTATTATACATAATAACTTATCAAGTAAATTAGAAGAAAAATCAGGTATTTTAACACTTGTTACTATTACAGCTTGATCTATATTAGCTATACTAGGTCTTTCAAGTTCATTCTTTCTATCAAGTATATTTAATATATACTTATTATCAGGATCAAACTCTACGTTATCTCCTACTAAAGGAGTAATACCTATATTTCTAAATTTACCTCTAGCCTTACATATATAAAGTTTATCACTTTTAACAGTATAATCATTACTAATTTGTTTTATTATTTTTCCTATCATTTTAACCTTCTTGATTATCGTCAGTATTAGTATCTGGCTTTGGTGTTTCTTTTGTATTAGTTGCGATTGTTATAATAAGTGTTGTACCTATTTTAACCTCTTCACCAGCATCTCTAGATTGTAATATTATTGCCCCTTCTTTATAATTATTATCTAATTCTTCTTTAAAAGTACAAGTAATCTTATTATCAGTACAGAATTGTTCAATTAAATCTCTATTATAAGTACCATCCATAAAATCAGGATATACTGCAACAAGTACAGCATATTCTAACTCAATAACAGAATTTGTTGTATCTTTCTTAAGTCTAGTACCAGCTTCTTTACTTTGACCAATAATAGTATTTTCTTCTTTTTTATCTTCTTTAGTTACTTTCTTTGGAGTCTTAACAACTTTTATTCCATAACCTTCAAGTTCTAGTGCGACAGCTTCTACATTTTTACCTGTATAATCTTCTACTTCAAATGTATTCTCATTTGAATTAACATATATTTTAACTTTTTGAGTTTCCTTTATATTTGCATTAGCACTAGGTTCAGTAGTAATAACTACTCCAGGTTCTAATTCTGGATCATAATCATTTTCAACACTACAAACAAGTTTTACTTTCTCTAACTTTTTACATGCAGCGCTTTCTGTTAAACCTTTTACATCAGGTACTCTTACATCCTTAACAGTCTTAGATGTGAATAGTAAAATGAATACAAGACCTATTAAAACTATAACGATACATACTATACCAACAATAATAAGTGCGGTATTAATACGATTATCACCTTTATCTATAGTTTCATCATTTTCATTCTCCGCTTCTACTACACTATTTTCTAGTTTTTCTACTTTTTTATCTTCATCTAATGAATGCTCTGGATATCTATAAGTTACCCTTAAATCATTAGCATGTTCTGGCTCAAGTGCGACTTTTAAATCATTATACATCTCATAAACAGAATCATATCTATTTTTAGGATTCTTAGCACATGCCTTAAGTATAATATTTTCTATACTTTGTGGTATATTTGGATTTTCACTACAAACGCTTGGAATTGGATCCTTCATATGCTTAATAGCTATTTCAACAGCATTATCGCCTTTAAAAGGTACATGACCAGTAAATAATTCAAACATTAATATACCTAGAGAATATATATCACTTTTTATAGTACATCCAGATCCACTAGCTTGTTCTGGTGGAAGATAATGTACACTACCCATTACTGAATTAGTTTGAGTAAGTTCATTTTGATTAAGTGCCATAGCAATACCAAAATCAGTTATTTTTACTCTACCATCTTCAAGTATCATTATATTTTGTGGTTTAATATCTCTATGTATTATGTAACTATCATGTGCACACGCAATACCACTTGTAAGTTGTAACATTATATCTACAGCTTCATTTAAATTAAGTGCGCCACGTTTTTTAATTAAACTTTTTAATGTTTTACCATTTACATATTCCATTACTATGAAATATCTACCGTTATCTTCACCAACATCATACATCTCAACGATATTAGGGTGTTTTAAGGAACTTGCTGAATTAGCTTCTCTTTGAAATCTTCTTACAAACTTCTCATCATCAGCTAAATCTCCTCTAAGTATTTTAACAGCAACTTCTCGCTCTAATATTGTATCCCATGCAAGATACACATTTGCCATTCCACCTTCACCAATTGAGCTAACTATTTTATAACGATTATCTATTAATTCCCCTTTATTAATCATGTTTATCCTCCTTAATTAGACAAGCAATCGAAATATTATCATTACCACCACGATTATTAGCTTTAAATACAAGTTTCTCAAGTCTATCTTGTAGTGGTACCTCTTCTGTTAATACTTTTGCTATTTGATTATCATCTAACATATTAGTAAGTCCATCACTACATAAAAGTATTCCATCTATATTAAGTTCTACATTAAATATATCCATTTCTACCGTTTGTGATGAACCAAGTGCTTTCATAAGTACATTTTTCTTTGGATGATTTCTTGCTTCTTCTTCTGTAAGTTCTCCACTTTTAACAAGTAAATTAACAAGTGTATGATCTATTGTTACTTTTTGTAACTTCTTATTTTTAATTACATATCCAGAAGAATCACCAATATTACCTATAAGTAAGAATGAAGGTGTTAATATAGAAAGCACTATAGTTGTACCCATACATTCACTTTCTGGATGTTCTGAAACATATTTAAATATTGCCATATTAGCTTCACTAACAGTACTTTGAATCCAATTTATCGCATCTTCCATATTGCCTATACTACTAGTACTTTTAAATCTATCACATATAAGATTAAGCGCGATAAAAGATGCAATTTCACCATTTTTATGTCCACCCATACCATCTGCTACTATAAGTAATTTTTCGTCTTTTTCGTTTGTTACTATATTTACGCAATCTTCGTTTCTTTCTCTTACTTTACCTGGATCTGTTATATAACTATATTCCATATTAACTCTCCTCCCAATGTGAACGTAATTGTCCACAAGCTGCATTAACCTTGCTGCCAAATTCTCTTCTTATTGTAACTCCTATATTATTCTTCTTCAATATATCATAAAATTTCATAATACTATCTTGCGTACTCTTCTTATATTCTATATGACTAGTTTCATTATAAGGTATTAAATTAACATAACAATTTAATCCTTTTAAAAGATTACATAACTCTTTTGCACATTCTTCTGTATCATTAACATCTTTAAGCATTATATATTCAAATGTTACTCTCCTATTAGTTTTAGCAATATAATCTTTTACTGCCTCCATAACACTTTCAATATTATAAGCTTTATTTATAGCCATAATAGAACTTCTAAGTTCATTGTTAGGTGCGTGAAGTGATATAGCTAAATTAACTTGTTTAGGATAATTAGTAAACTCTTTAATCTTGGGTACTATACCACATGTTGATACTGTTATATGACGGCTACCTATATCCATACCTTTACCTGTATTTACTATATCGATAAATTTAATAACATTATCATAATTATCAAATGGTTCACCTATACCCATAAGTACTATATGTGATATCTTTTCTCCAATATCACGACTAACCATTAAAACTTGATTAACCATTTCATATGTTTCAAGATTTCTAACTTTTTTAAGTCTTCCACTTTCACAGAACTTACACCCCATATTACAACCTACTTCAGTTGAAATACATATACTAGTTCCATAATCGTGATACATAAGTACTGCCTCTACATGATTACCATCCTTAAGTTCAAATAAGTATTTAGAAACATCCTTATCTTTTCTTATATCTAATATTTTTAAATTCTCAAATACAAAATTTTCTTTCATAGTATTAATAGTTTCTTTAGATACATTTCTCATATCATCAAAACTTTTAATATCTTTTTTATATATCCAATCAAATACTTGAGTTGCTTTAAATTTCTTATCATTTCTACTTATAAAAAAGTTTTCTAACTCTTCTAAAGTAATCCCATATATATTCATATCTACACCTATAATAATTATATCAAAAATACAAAAAAAATAATAGACTAACTATTATTTTTTACATGTAAACTTTATTTTTTATCAATTACTGATTTTGGAAGTTCAATAACTGGACGAACACCATAAAACGAAGAAAAGCTTGAGTTTATGGTGTAAATAGAACCATCTAAATGTACACCCCATGCATAATCTGTAGTTCCAGGCAAAGTAGAAGATGTCCAATACCCATCTATAGATGAAGTCCATGTATTATCTTTTGTTGGATATGGATAATAATTATCATCCCCTATATTGCATCCAACATCTTCGCAGCCATATGTATAATCATAAAGCCATGCATATCTTGATTTGTTTTCTAGGTTTGAAATTGGCTCACAATCATCGTCCCAATTTTGCCATTCTTCATATGTTGTTCCTGTTCCATCAAACCAGAACCAACTCATTTTTGTTGCTGTATCTATTGTTTCTCCTTCTTCTAAATTATAAAATCCAATAGATTCCTTTGCTGAATCAAATCCTAAAGCAGTATCAGCACCTACTATATGTGCAATTTCATCTACTGTTATAAGTCTTGGATTTCCTACCCAACCATAAGTATCTACAGGTAATCTATCAAATGCAGAATCAACAGAAGAAGGTGCAGCAACACCTGCTGAAATAGCAAGATAATCTTCATATGAAGCAGGCATAGCAACTTCATTAGTTCCACTATTAAGTAGTACTACACTATTAGATACGTTATTAGTATTTGAAACTAATGTTACACTTGGAGTTATATATCCTAAATCATATTCTTGATTATCTTGTCCTTCTCTATATGTATAATTAAATGATACATTACCACTTGTATTATGATCTAGTATCATCTTATAATTATCTCCACTATCATCAAAGATATAGAATTTCATACAACCACTTGTTACTCCTGTTGGAGTTGGTGTTTCTTCATCATTTAGATTAGCGGCAGCTAGTGCTGCAGTACAAGCATTACTTAAATCTGTTGGATCAAGATAAATTATTCCTTTATGTGTATCAGATTGTGTTGCAGCTACTTTTGTACCATTAAATATCATACTATTAAATGCTTTATTATCTATAGTAACACTATAATAATCTTTTACATCATAATTTCTAATAACAACTGTACCACTTGTTGGTTTCATGTTCTTAACGCTTATCTCAAGTATTACACCATTACAATTTAAATTACCATCAGTTTGTATACTACATTCTGCATCTTTTAAATTATTATTAGTATTATAATTAGATAGTGCGGCTTTAACAGCAACTATATAATTATCTAGGCTTCTTTCAGCCGCCTTTTCTTTTGAATCACTTATAATACCAAGTACTGCAGGTACTGCTATAAGCGCAATTATTGAAAGTAATATTAATACTCCTAAGAGTTCTATAAGTGTAAATCCTTTATTCATATTATTCTCCTATAAAGTGTCCTATTAATACGCTAGATATTAAAATTGCTAAACCAAACATTATACACATACGTGATAATGTTTTATTCTCCATGTGATATATTTGATGTGATAATTCAAATACTGATATATATACAAGCATTCCTAGAGTAAGGCCTAGAAGTAATCCTTCAGTAAGTTCACTAACACCACCTAATATAGACATTATAAGTCCTCCAACAAATGTTGAAATAGTAACTCCAGCAATTATTAAAAATGTAGTTTGTTTTTTAACATCTGAACTAATTAGTGTAGTTGTTATTACGAGTCCCATTGGTATATTATGTAGACCTACACCAAAACATAGCAATAATCCACTAGTTAGATCACCTTTAGCTACTAGATATAATCCAGCTCCTTCTATTAAATTATGTATTACTATTGCAACACTAGATACTATACCTATATGGTGTAAATGATTATTATGACAATCATCGTTTATATGTTCATGGTCATGATGTTCTTCGTGTTCATGACAAGGTACAAACATATCAAGCATTTTAAGTAAAATTACACCTAGTATTATTAATATTATTATTGATAATACTCCTCTAAACACTCCTAGCTCTTTACTTAGTATTTCATATGTTTCTGGTAATATTTCAAGTACTATTAACCCTACTATTACACCAAAAGCAATAGATACGCTCATATCTGTTACTCTTTTATTATCTCTACTATATACTCCAAGTAAACTACCTATTACTATAAAAAGTCCTACAAAGAGTGTAAACATTAAACTCATTTTGCCCCTCCTATTATAAGATAATAATACAACTAAAAGCTATAATAATCAATAATAATATTAAAAGTTTATTTAATAACTTATATTTAAGTAAAGTAATAAATACTATACTTGATATTAGTAATAATATATATTTTATATCTAAACCAATTATAATCATTATTATAGTTAATATATATGTTATTAAAGAAATAATTATTGATTTATTAAATATATCTTTAATAGATACATTATATTCTTTATTATTACTAAATATAATTAATAAAGATGGTATTAAAAATATTAATATATATGCAATATCAAATTTTAATGAATATATATTAAGTATAAAAAGTGTTATAGTAATTAAAAACGAATATATTGTTTTAAATAGATATAAATACATTATTTTTAATATACTATTTAAAACTGATTTAGAATTATTTAGTATATCTAATACACCCTTAATTTTATTATCAGTTATAACATATTGTGATACTTTGATACTTTCTAAAATACCATTATTTATAGATATACTACTACTAGATGCGTTCAACCCTAATATATCATTTATTCCATCTCCAACCATAACGACATTATGATTATTACCTCTTAAAGCATTTATTAATATTTTCTTTTGTTCTGGAGATACATTATAAAATACGTTATATTCTTCTACTATTTGATGATTCATATTAGTAATATTTATAGACATATCTATAGCTTTTATTTTCTTTATACCAATATTTTTACACGTGTTAATAACCGAATCTTTAGAATCACCACTTATTACTTTAATATTAATATTTGATTTATATAAATCAGTTATTAATTCCTTTGAATCTTCTTTTATTTCATACGCTAAAAGTATTAACGCAATATTATCTTTTTCTGTTTTAAGTAATACTACTTTATATCCTTTATAATCTTCTAGATTTATAGTTGGATCTAGTATATTTGAATCCCCTATTAAATACTTATGACCTTTAAAAGTTATTTTAATATAATTATCAAATGCTTCTTCATTTATAAATTCGTAACTAGTTTTTTTATTATACTTTTTATAGATAGTTTTTATTATTTCATTTTCTTTATTACAATATCTACCTATACTACTTAATATTTCTTTATAATTATATTTTTTATTTAAAGGAATTATATTATCTATAACTAAATTAGTATTTGTAAGTGTACCTGTCTTATCAAAACATATTGTATCTATATCTTTAATGCTTTCTATACTTTTAAAATTTCTAATTAATATATTTTTCTTCTTTAATTTTATAATACTTATTATAAATAAGAGTGTTGTTAAAAGTACAAATTCAATAGGTATTATCTTATACGTATATTTAGCTACTTCTATAAAAGAATTAGTATAAAAATAAATAATTATACTAAGTATTAATACTAATATGCTTGTATATTTTAATATAGTATTTATTATTCTTTTTATATATGAATTATCACTTTTATTTTTAGTAATATTTATTATTTTAGATATATAGTTATTATTACTTATTTTATCTGCACGCGCAATACATTTACCACTAATAACTTTACTTCCAGTATATAACATGTCATTTTCTTTTTTTATAACTGGTATTTTACCATTTAAACATGATTCATCTACTAATACAGAACCTTCAATTATTATAGAATCCGTAATTATATTTGAATTATCTTTATATACCAGAATATCATCTAATACTACTTCGTTTTTATTTATACTAATAGTTTTAGAATTTCTAATTACATTAACAAACTCATCTTTATTAAGTTTTCTTATAATAGAGTTCATTTTTATTTCTTTTATCATATGTATCATAGAATTCATTATTACTATAAAAACAAATATAAGACTTATATATGAATGTCCTAAAAAAAATAAAACTGCAATATATAAATTTATAATATTAAATAGATTAATAAAACTAGATAATATAATTTTATATATGGGTTCTATTTCAATATTATTAGACTTATTTATATAATTATTTTTAATTCTATATTGTACTTGATTTTCATTTAAACCTTCGTTAATACTTGGATTATATCTTATCATGCATTATCAATCCTTACGATTACTATTATAGCATTTTAAGTAAAAAAAAAGAACATATTGTTCTTTATTTTATTGAACTCTTACAGAATTCTTCTTTTTTTACATAACTCTTAAGTAAATATTTATTACTAACTTCTGGTATAAAATCTAATTTAGAATCGGTATATTTATAAAAATAATCTTGTTTTACAATAAAATCATCTTTTAATTCTTTTAGTGTATTTGAACACGTATCTTTACTATAAGTATCATAAGATTTACCATTATAAATAATTGTAGGACCATTATTCAACCTAGTACCACTAACGAGTATACCATCTTTTGAAATTTTTATACTTTTTAATGACTCAATAACCATACCATTTATTTCATCTAATTCATATATTTCCTTTAAGATAGTACCATCATATACATATAATTTTGTAGATCTTATATCTGTTGAAAATGTATTTGTAAATATTAAATAGTTACCTAATTTTTTAATTTTAATAGTATCTATGTCTATCATATCACTATATACTTTTTTATCATTTATATAAAAATCATAGTATTTAATAAATCCATCTACTTTTGTAATAATATATTTTAATTTATACTCTCCTATATTAAATTCGTATGTATCATCTACATTATTTAAATGATTACTAAAGTTAAATGAATAATATGTATAATCAGAATCACTTTCTACCTTAGTTAAATCAGGATCGTATATGCTTTCCGTTTTAATTAGTTTAAAACTATTATTAATTAATTCATAAGTAAACTTTTTACCGCAATCTTCACATATTGCGCACTCTTCTTTATATGTAATAATCTTATTTACATCATCAAAGTATTCTATTCTAGAAATAGTATCTTTTATTTCAGGTTGTTCAATAGGATTACCATTATAATCTAAGAAAAATAACTTTAATGTAGGACATTGTGCCATTGTATAGTGTACTTCTATTATGTATAGATTGTTATACATATTAACTCGTACTTTAGCGGCATGATTATAATCAGTTTGAATAATTTCTTCATCATCTTTTGAAATATTAATTTTGTCACTCGCATTATCTACTTTAAATGTTATCTTAAAATTACTATTTTGATAAAGAATTTCATCAACCAAATCTTGAAGAATGCCAAACTCACTATGTATATCAACTGGTACCTTCACTATAGGTTTTTCCTCAACAGTTTTTTCTTTCTTAGGTATCAAATGTACTGATAAAACAATTATCACAATTAATAAAAATGTTATTATAATTGTATTTCTTATCTTACTATTCATAATTCCTCCTACTTAAGCAAATCTTGTAATTGTTTAAGTTTATCCTTATCCATATCAACTACACCATCTAATCTGTATTTAAGTCCTAATTTTTCATATTTAGATACACCTAAAGTGTGATATGGAAGAAGTTCTACCTTTTCTACATTATCAAAATCTTTTATATATTCTTTTAAATCTAATATATATTCTTTTGTATCATTAATTCCAGGAACAATTACCTGTCTTAACCATAATCTAGTATTGTTCTCTTTTATTTTTTCTTTAAAATAATTAAATTCATCCATAGATTTACCAGTTATATTTTTATAGCCAACTGGATCTATAGCTTTTATATCTAATATTACTAAGTCAGTATATTTTAATATATCATCTATATATTCTTTTGTATATCCAGTACCAGATGTATCTATACAAGTATTAATACCTGCTTTTTTACTTAGTTTTAACATATCAAGTAAGAACTCAGATTGATATAGTGGTTCTCCACCTGAAAATGTTACTCCACCACCAAGTTCAATGAAGGATCTATATTTTCTTACTACATCTACTATTTCATTTGAATATACTTCTTTACCAATGCGTTCCCATGTATCTGGGTTATGACAAAACAAGCATCTTAAGGGGCATCCCTGCATAAATACTACTACACGAATACCCTCGCCATCTACAAGTCCTAACGTTTCTATTGAATGAATATTACCTTTTTTATACTTTCTCATGGAATGTCCTTGAAATTACTTCTTCTTGTTGTTCTCTAGTTAATTTATTAAAGTTAACTGCATATCCAGAAACTCTTATAGTTAAATTTGGATACTTAGTAGGATTATTCATTGCTTCAACAAGTATTTCTCTATCTAAAACATTAACGTTTAAGTGATGTGCACCTTCTTTAAAATATCCATCTAATATTTTAGATAAATTAATTATACGAGTTTCTTCATCACTACCTAAAGTTTGTGGAACAATACTAAATGTATTTGAAATTCCATCTTCACAACATTCTTTATATGGTATTTTAGCGACTGAAGAAAGACTTGCTAAAGCACCCATCTTGTCTGCTCCTTGAGTTGGATTTGCACCAGGTGCAAATGGTACATGAGCTTTTCTTCCATCTGGAGTTGCTCCTGTATATTTACCATACATTATATTAGAAGTAATTGTTAAAAGTGATAAAGTTGGTTTTGCACACTTATATAGTGGATGCTTCTTTAATTCTTTATATACACGTTTAACTAAACTTACTGCAATATTATCTACCTTGTCTTCATTATTACCATATCTTGGATAATCAAGTTCACTATCAAATGAGGTAGCTAAACCTCTTTCATCTCTTTTTACTCTTACTCTACCATATTTTATTGCAGAGAATGAATCAGTTGTAATACTTATACCAGCAAGACCAAACGCCATTAAGTATTCCGGATTAGTATTAATGAATGCCATTTGACTTGATTCATATGCATATTTATCATGCATATAGTGAATTATATTTAAAGCATCTACATATATTTTAACTGTTTGCTTTAAAGCTTTATCAAATTGTTTTAATACTTCATCTATATCTAAGTATTCTCCTTCAACTTTATCAATATCATCAAGTACTGTATCACCAGTTATTTCATCTACTCCGCCATTAATTGCATATAAAAGCACCTTAGGAAGATTTATACGTGCACCAAAGAATTGTGTTTGAATTCCTTCTTTTAAAGCAGATACACAGCAACTAATTGCATAATCATGTCCATAAATTGGTCGCATTAAATCATCGTTTTCAAATTGTAAAGCATGTGTTATTATTGACATTTTACATGCAAACTTTTTGAAATTATCTGGTAATTTTTTACTCCATAATACTGTTAAATTTGGTTCTGCAGAAGGACCTATATTATTTAAAGTATTTAGCATACGATAAGCTGTCTTGGTAATATATGAGTGTTCATCATCCATCATACCACCAATAGATTCAGTTACCCATGTTGGATCTCCTGCAAATATTTCATTATAACTAGGAGTTCTCAAGTGTCTTATAAGTCTTAATTTAATTATATATTGATCAATCAATTCTTGTGCTTCAGTTTCTGTTATAACTTTATTTTTTAAGTCTCTTTCAATATATATATCGAAGAAAGCACTATTTCTACCTATTGATGTAGCAGCACCATTATTTTGTTTTACGGCAGCTAAATAAGCAAAGTAAGTCCATTGAATTGCTTCTTTTGCATTACTTGCAGGTTTAGATACATCACATCCATAACGAAGTGCCATCTTCTTAATTAGTTCTAGAGCTTTTATTTGTTCAGATATATCTTCTCTAAGTTGAATAACAGATAAATCAGTTATATTATTTAAAGCTGCTTTATCTTTTTTCTTTTCAGCTATTAAGAAATCTGCACCATACAAAGCAAGTCTTCTATAATCACCTATTATTCTTCCTCTACCATAAGCATCTGGAAGCCCTGTAATTAAATGATTATGACGAGCCTTCTTTATTTCATCAGTATATGCATCAAATACGCCTTCATTATGCGTTTTTCTAAATTCTCTAAATTTAGCTTCTGTATCTTTATCTAAGTGATATCCATAAGCTTCAAGCGCTTCATCTACCATACGAATTCCACCATATGGATTTACTATTCTCTTAAGTGGTTCATCTGTTTGAAGACCCACAATAACTTCATTTTGTCTACTTATATATCCAGCATTAAAATTATCAATACCACTCATTGTATAAGTTTCAACATCAAGTACTCCAGTTATAGATTCTTTTTCAAGTAGTTTTTTACATTTATCCCATACTTTATTAGTTTTACTACTTATACCAGTTAAAAAGCTATCATTATCCACATATTCACTATAGTTGCTTTCAATAAAGTTATCTACATCTATACTTTTTTGCCATTTTGTTCCTTTAAAACCATTCCATTCGTTCATATTTATCTCCTACTATTAAATTCTTCTTCATTCCAAATAGTTATACCAAGTTCTTTAGCTTTATCGTATTTACTACCTGGAGAATCGCCTACTATTACAACATCAGTCTTCTTTGATACTGATGATGTATTAATACCCCCTAAAGATTCAATTAATTCTTTAGCTTCATCTCTAGACATACTAGATAAAGTTCCTGTTAAAACAAAAGTCTTACCATTAAAGTTTTCATTTATATTTTTTTCTTTTCCTATGTAATTCATATTTAAATTAAATTCTTTTAATTTATTTATAAGATTCATATTGTTTTTAAAATAATCTACTATACTACTTGCGATAACTTCTCCTATATCAGGAATATCAGATAATGTCTCAATATCACTATTTATTAAGTTATCCATTGTATTAAAGTATTCACTAAGTATTTTAGCAGTTTTCTTTCCTACATGTTTAATACCTAATCCAAATAGTAATTTCTCCATAGAATTAGATTTACTAGATTCTACATTATCAAGTAAATTATTTATACTCTTTTCTCCAAAGCCTTCAAGCTCCATTAACTCTTCTTTATGATTATAAAGTTCATAGTAATCACTTATTCTTTTTAAGTAACCCATATTATAGAAATCTTCTACAATATTTTCACCAAAGCCTTCAATATTCATCGCATCTCTGGATGCAAAATGTATAAGAGATTCTATATATCTACCATCACATTCTGAATTAGTACAAAAATAATTTACTTCGTTATCTTTTTTAACTAATTTACTTCCACATATAGGACAATTTTCTATCATTTTAAATGGAATCTCAGATCCATCTCTTCTTTCAAATTTAACTTCAACTACTTCAGGTATTACATCTCCTGCTTTTCTAATAGAAACTGTATCACCTATCATTATATTTTTTTCTCTTATATAATCTTGATTATTTAAAGTAGCACTAGATACAACACTACCTTGAAGTCTTACAGGCTCCAAATCAGCACGAGGAGTTATCTTACCAGTTCTTCCAACACAAAACTCTATATTAGTAAGTTTAGTTAAAACTTCTTCTGCTGGAAACTTATATGCGATAGCCCATTTAGGTACTTTAGCAGTGACCCCTAGTTTCTTTTGATCAGAAAAGTTATCTACTTTAATTACTATACCATCTATTTCATATGGTAATTCATTTCTATGTATAGTCCAGTACTCTACATAATCAAGTATTTCTTTTATACTACTTACTTTAACTATATTGGGATTAACTGTAAAAGTTAAACTCTTCATATATTCTAAACTCTCATATTGAGATTTAATGTTACCTGGATTTGGCATGTGATACATAAAAGTAAGTAAGTTACGTTCTTTAGCTATACTACTATCAAGTTGTCTTACTGACCCTGCGGCAGCATTTCTTGGATTAGCGAATTCTTTCTCACCATTTTTTCTTCTTTCTTCATTAAGTTTTAGAAAAGAAGATTTTGGCATATATATTTCACCACGTACTTCAATATCTATATCAACTGGTAAAGATAAAGGTACATTCTTAATCATTTTAACATTATGAGTAATATCTTCTCCAACTGTACCATCGCCACGTGTTGCACCTCTTACAAGTTTTCCATTTTTATAAAGTAGAGATACGCTTAAACCATCTATTTTAAGTTCCAATACATAAATAGGATTACTAATTACTTTTCTAACACTTTTATCAAAAGCAATTATCTCATCCTCATTAAATATATCGCCTAAACTCATCATTGGTACTTCATGAGTAACTTTCTTAAAGTCATCTATTATTTCTCCACCTATTTGTACTGTTGGAGAATCACTTCTAACAAGACTTGGATATTTAGTTTCCAAACTTATTAATTCTTCTATATATCTATCATATTCTTGATCAGTTATAGATGGACTATCTAGTGTGTAATATTCATATCTTGCTTTATTAAGTATTTTAATTAATTCGTCTATTCTATTTCTTGCATTATCCATACTATTCACCAATATAATTATACCATAAAAAAACAGTTTTTTAAACTGTTTTAATGATTGTAATATTTGTGTAAGAAAATCCACCTAACTCAGCAATGATTTAGGTGGAATCGAATTTATTCGGCAACACTCAACATTGGATTATTAAGTGTTCCTTTTTTATTGTATGAAGATTTCCTTCACTACATACATAATATCATATATTTGATTAAATATCAAGGTTTATGCTTTTAATAACATTTCTAATTTTTCTTTTTCTTCAGCAAGTTTTTTTCTATCCATTTCTACTATGTTAGCTGGTGCTTTTTTAACATAGTTTTCATTAGATAGAAGTTTTTCTCTACGTTCTATAGATGCTTTTAAATCATTAATTTGTTTTTCTTTTAATAATTTATCTTCATCTGTTTCTTCTTTTTCATA
>JAEEGL015687465.1_pt1 | contig 20572 bp, 9 predicted proteins | sample 9134231 | NCBI WGS metagenome assembly JAEEGL01 (sample SAMN16246548, study PRJNA631951) | gut metagenome | biome: gut microbiome; feature: rumen; material: fiber-attached | host: Bos | place: Iran: Karaj | collected 2018-10
GCAGCGATGGCCTCAATGGTCAAGTTACCATACAGCTCGGTATCGTTAAACATGCGGCACGCCTCTCGCACCCGCTGCTCGTTGAGCACCTGCTTGAAACTCTTGCCGTAGCACTCGTTCAGCACTTGGGAGACATACTTATAGTTGCTGCCCACCAGGTCGGCCAGCTGCTGTAGCGAGAAGTCGGGCTTGCAGATGATGCTCATGTCGTCCATCACCCGTTTAATCTGGTCAAAGAGACGGTCCTTGCTCTCCTGGTCAAGCAGACCTTGATACTTGGGGGCGCTCTCCTCCTGCTCGTCTCTTGGTTGCGCTGCCGGCACGGTATCGGCAACCTTGACATCAAGCAACTGAACATTTTTCTCATAAAGGTGCCTGATGTAACTGCGTTGTTTGATATTGCTGCGAACAAGTAATGCCAACGCAATCAGGATGATGGCGGCAATCAGGCTCATCATGAGCAGTAACTGGTGGGTGCGTTCATGCTTGGCCTGTATCTCCTCCACCTGCTCATTGACGCGGCGCATCTCGTCAAGGAAACGCGATTTCTCGAGTTTCTCGACATGGCTCTTTTGGATGAGTTCGTCCTTTGCCTTGAGGTATTTGTAATCATAGTGGTCGGCCTTTTGACTATTGCCCATCGCGGCATAAACATGGGCAAGAGCCCGATAAGTGTCAATCAGTTCGCTCTGCATTCCTTGTTTGACGGTGATTTCTGCAACCTGCTGCAGGCAAGCTATAGCCTCTTGGTAACGGTGCATGGCTGCCAGCACAACGGCCTTCTGCTGCATGGCTTTGATGATGCACTGCTGGCGGTTGGTGGTGACATCCTGGGCCCTGGCCTCCATTTGGTTATAGTATTCTAGCGCTTTGGCATATTGTCCTGAGAAATAGGCCTCGGTTGCTTGGCAAAACATGCGCGTGCATTGCCACATCTCCACACTGTCGGTCAACTGCAGCTTCTTGAAACGGGTGAGTTCAGGCTCAATAAGACCGATATCGTTTTTATTGCGCATCATTTCCAGCATGTTATAAATACTGGTAACGGCAACATTCCACTCCCGAGCCTTGACAGCGACATCAAACGCCAGCCTTGTATTGTCTAGCGCATCGCTTGAGAAAGCGCCGTCGGCGTAAAGGCTGTTGCGGGAATTGATAATAGAAGCCATGTTCAGATAGGCGTATGCCAGGTTATTGTCATAGCCGTAGCGCTTGGACAATTCCATCGATTGGTTCAGATTCTCGTAGGCCTTGTGATAGTCATAGTAATAGGTAGCATAGATGTAGCCCAGATTGTTGAGGGCCCTAGTAATCTGGTACATCTCTTTGCTCTCTTGATGATCGCTTTGGGCACGACTTGCAACGATACTATAGCACACTATCGCGCTATCAACCCACCCCTTGTTCTGCAAGAAGTCCTGGCCTCGGAGCATCAATTCTCCTGTGGATAATCGGTCCAAACGATGGTATTGATTAACGTTATAGGCATTGGCTCCCTGGGCGCTAACCGAAATCAAGAGCATTAAGAGTATGGCATATAGTTGCTTCATGTTCTGCTTTACTATCGAGTGTTACATAACGATATGAACCGATACACGCTCACTTCAATCATTGTCGTTCATTATAACAGCTCATTGATGTTACAAAGGTAATGTTTTAATGCAAGAACAGCATGAAATCAAGAGATAATCCTTTTGAATTAACCGTTTCTGGTAGGTTTGGCGGCTGTGTGCTTATTTCAGGAATTGCCAATCTATTGTTGGAGGGTGCAATTAGTTGAGTTCGTGAAATTCGCATTAAAAACAAGTGGCTGGGGAGGCACTTATATCATTGCCGCCATGATTCTTTTTGATTTCTCGTGCGCTAGCACGACCCTTGTTCCAGGTGTTGCTTGAGACGCTCCTCTAGATAAATTGTTAGGTGCCCTTGATGCTCAACAACGCAGGAGGCGGTAGAATTGCCAAGCGTAGATGAGCTCAATGATAACAATGATGGCATCCATGATGAGGTTGCCAAGGGCGGCTCCCAGTGTCATGTACCAGGCAATGGGGAGGAGGAAGCTGACGAGAATGCGTACAATCATCCAGATGCCCACTTGCTGCAATAGCCCGCGATACCAGATGATAATGAGAGCCCCCAGCGGCAGGTAGGCCAAGGGCAGCACACAGGCAACGACGAAGCTGACCTCGGGCAGGGCCGCCTCAAAGAGGATGAAAAAGAAACTGATGATGTTGAGCACCAGGACAACGATCCACCATACCGTGAGCGGGTGATACAGGCGCTTCATGCCGCGCATCGTGGCATAATACATCGTGACCATACCCACCGTGTTGATGAGCGCGATGGCCACCGGAGCGTGTTCTTTCAGCCAGTGGTCAATCGCGGTGATCGTGCATATCGCTGCCACCACCATGATGATGAAGCCTGCCGTGATGACCCATCGGGGCAGACCGGAGTACAGGTGGTTGATGAAACGGTTATCGTTTTCGGTATAATCAAGATTGTCTGATACGGCTTTTTTCATCTGAATTTTGTTATGTTGATAAAAACGGCACAAAGGTAGTAATTCTCTACTGAAAAACCGCTCAATGGTTGACCCAAGACGCCCATTTTTTCGCGAAACAGCCGATTCGGTCGCTTTGAAGCCGATTTGGCCGCTAAAAAATCATGGATTTTGTCGTTTTGACGCATTGCTTTCCGAAATAATAGTATCTTTGCAGGCCAAAAACAAAAAACAATAAGGTTACAATAAATATATGCAAGAGGCTCTTATCCTCAAACTCATCATACTGGCCCTGGCAGTTACATTTGTTGCAGTCATCATTGCACTGGTACTGTCATTTAACATTACCCAAAAGCTGATGAAGCACAATGCTAATCTGATTGGCCAGGTGAAAGAAAGCGATGAGCAGAAGGCCTCGACGCAACAGAGCCTCTTTCAGACCGAGCATGAACTCCACAAGGCCGAAGAAGAGCTCAAGAACGCCCAAGACATCATCAACAACATGATACGTCAGGCCCATCAGGCCGACCGCCCTGACATGCTGTTACAGCAGGAGATCAATGATGTGACCAACGTTGCCGACATGACCGACGAACAACTCATGGGCTGGATTGACGCGCAGATAGAGAGCCGGGGACTGTACAAGAACCCCAATGTGACGCTCAAGGAGATCGCTCAGGCACTGGGCTTGACCCAGCGGCGCATTACTCAAGCCATCAAGACTCGCCGAGAAGACAACACGCTGGCCGAATACTTAAACACTAAGCGTCTGCTAGAAGGCTGTCGCCTGCTGGTGGATCAGCCCAACTGGACTGTCGATGCCGTGGCCCACGAGGCAGGCTTCGGCGGCACGACCACCTTCCGCACCATCTTCAGGAACCGTTTTGGCATGTCGCCCAAGCAGTATCGCGAGAAAAAACGCCTGGCGGTGGGCACCCAAGAAGAATTATCAACATTTAATCAATCATAAAATTTACACAGAAATGAAGAAAGCAAGATTTTACATGACTTTGGTTGCTGCTCTCGCCATCAGCATGACGATGAGTGCACAGTACACCCAGACCGACCGCATCGCACATGATGTGCTCAGCGGTCTCAACTCAGTGCTGCAATCGCAGGAACGCAAGCAGCAGGCCGAACTTTTTTCTCGCGAAAAGACTCAGTTCAAACCCGTGTTCGACGAAACGATGGAAGAGGCACGCGAGCTGGAGGAGGACGGCAAATTTGCCGAAGCTCTGGCCAAGTATGAGGATGCTGCTAAATTGAATTGGAAGTATGGGTACAGTGACCAGCGCAATATTACGCGCAAAATCAACAGCCTGTATGGTCCTGCCGGTCGCACCGAGGAGGGTCCCAGCGTCCTCAACAACAACATAGTGACACTGTCTGACTACTCGGGCTACCGCTTCGTGAGGGAGAACCCGATCTGCAAGATTGACAAAAATGCCGGTAATATCAAAGTTCTGCGCGTGTGCTGCTCTGATACCGAGACCCGCGTGGAACTGGAATATGAGAACGATGAAGCTAAGGCGATCTATGCCAGCGCCAGCGCCGACACCTACATCAAGGCTAAGAAGAGTGGCAAGTTGAGTATCATTCAGGCCCAAAATATTGGCGTCAAGCCCAACCGCACCCTTATCGAGCAACCGTATCAGAAACTGCGTTTTGCCCTTATTTTCCCACCGCTGTCGCTTGAGGATAGCGAGTTTGAACTTAAGATGCCGGGCAAATACTGGAATTTTAAGAAGATCCCTTGCAAGTAATCACGTAGCAACACCATCAAAACAATTCTAAATAAATCACATTATTATTTTTTTTTTAAAAAACAATCAAAAAAATGAAGAAGTTCTTTTTTACTGCAGCTGCCATCGTGTGCGCTGTATTGATGACTGTTAACTTAACATCGTGTGGTAAAGAAGACAATGAGCCCCTAGGTGCCATCTATTCCATTGAAAGCAAAATCAACGAGGAAACACATAGTGCATCAGCCAATCCGGATGCCATGGCTCAAGCCGATGCTACTTACCAAGCCCTTCATAGCGAGTTCATGAGTATCCTCGCTATCGATCCATGGACTGTTAACTTTAACAAGAATAATCAGAATGAGGTCCTGAATCGTGAAGATCAAAATGCCAAGAAGAAATTTGACGAGATGATCGCCAAGGTTAATGCTTTCAAAGTCAAGCTCGATAACCTCGACAAGACTCAACCTAAGAACCAGTTTAACTGGTATTTCAACGCTGATGTGACTTGCAAACGCAGCGGATACAATATCGACAATACCATTTCTACCCAGAAGATAGTCATCAATTACGGTGGCAATAACTGATAGTGATTAATAAACAATTATACACCTAAATTATTCATCATAATAATGAAGAAGTTTTTTCACATGAGTGTTCTGGTCCTCATGACCGCACTCACCCTGGCAAGTTGTGGCGGCGGCGATGACAAGGAAAGAGACGAACCCTCGCCCACGCCCACGCCCAAACCCACGAGCAAAACTGTAACCTATGAGGCTAACGCAACGTTCTCGCAGGACGTTATCGACATCTGTGACATAACCATGAGTTACAAGGATGGCGATGGCAAAACCGTTAGCGAAGCCGTTACATCCACCACGTGGACCAAAAAGGTGTCCGTCAAGAATCTGCCGACGACTGTCGGTGTGAGGTTCGGCGTCAAGATGAAGGACGGTGTCCAGCTGACCAAGGAGAAGTATGACCTGATTATGACGGTTGTGCACGATGTCATCGTTGACGGCAAGTCAAAGGGTAATACGACTCCCAAGGTCGTTATTCAAGGCTACGGCGCACGTCCTGCCAATGTTGCTAGTATTTTGACCTCCAAGGATGGCACGATCTTCGGCTACGATATTGCATCCAGCGGAGCTGCCGTAGAGACCAAAAACGTTAGCTTCTAAACAGCAATATTCACGATACACTGCTTATTAGGAGCAATGAGTCCTTGTTGCGCCAATGCAACAAGGACTCATTGTATTGTATTATTTGCGTCCAGTAAAATGCGGAAAATGCAGGCCGAAGGTCTGCACAAGGTCAGTAAGTCCTGACTTGAGATAACACCATGGCGCGAGGGCTGTAGGTCCTCGTGGCTTGGTGACAGAAACGCTATACTGATCGGGCCCCGCAGGGGGGCCACAAATTCAGGCCGTGAGTGGCCCTCTACGAGGCCCCTTTTCCATTACGCACCACTTCCCCAGGCCACATCTGCTCGCCCCTGACGGGGCTATTTACCGGACGTTAATATAACGTGAGTTCGATGAAATTACTAACGGTCATTCAATGCGTTAGCAACTCCCCCTCTAAGATTAGAGGGGGTCGGGGGGCGTTGATACTGCCAAAGGCAGTTTTTATCGCAGCAGTATCGACGCCCCCGCCCTTCGGGCACCCCCTCTTATCCAAGAGGGGGAGTTGATAATCAGCACTTTATTTTCATCGAACTCACGTTATAATAATTACACCCCTATCGCCAACGATGACATGCCCCGTGGAGCGGTTATAATTCCAGCAGTTGAATGAGGGCATCTCCTCTTGATTGCTGGATGAATGGGGGCAAAAAAGCGTCGCAACCCTCTAAGAGAGTCGCGACGCTCATTCAAATAAAAATACTAACTTTAAACCTGAACGATCATTACTCCATGATCTTTCTCGTTGTCGTAGTTCCGTCGGTATAGGTGGTTATCACGATGTTGACACCATCGAACGGGATTGCGCTCTCCATACCAGCCACATTGATGTAGCGTACATTGTCGATTTCCTTGTCGGCACCCACGATCTCGATACCAGAGTTGTCCTTGATCATGGTCATGGCATCATTGGCAAGGAAGCCCTCGTTGGTTGAGGTCACAAGCACGATATTGGTCAGCATGAGCTCTGAATCCTGAGCGATGAAGCCATTGTTAGCCTTGATGGTCAAGCGCATCACGTTGCCCTCGTTACCGGCAAAGGTTGACATATCCATCGAAGCGGCCATGATCGTGTAAACATTGGATTCTACCTCGTTGCGGACCATGTAGAAGTCGTGTGAAGCGCCACGGTCCACGCCGTCAACACCCACGAGTACCACATCATTGGGGAGCTTGATCTCGCAGCGCATGGCGCTGTAGTCCTGCTCGCTGTTAATCAGTTCCACATCGACGGTGCGGGTCTCTCCAGGTCTGAGCGAGACAACGGGCAGCACGAGTCCGTCATCAGTCGTCAGCGACTGGCTTGCAACCTGGGCACGGATGCTCTTCAGCGACATCGAGGATGAGCCGTTGAGCAGCATATTGATGAGCGAGGTCACGTCACTGATGTTGATGTTACCATCAGTATTGACATCGGCAGCCAGCAGGTTGACACCGGTCGGGTCACCATTGAGCAGATAGTTGATCAGGGTGGTCACGTCGCTGATGTTGACATTGCCGTCACCATTCACGTCACCGAGCTTGTAGTCCTCGGCCTCGAAGAAGAAGTTCATCCACTGGTCGGCAGCCTTGTAGAGCGCCGTGCTCTCTTTAGGAGTAACCAGGGGCACCGAGGGCTGATCAACACCGGCCCACACGTCGCTGCCCAGGGCAGGCACGTCAACAGCGTCGGCCTTGAGGGCCTTCATGCCCGTCATGCCGGCCATGGCCATGTCACCAAGATAAGCCACCGTCGAGGGCAGCCACATAGTGTCAACAACAGTGCTCACGTTATAGAAGGCATAGTTGCCGATCGAGGTCACACCCTCGCGCAACAGGTCAGGATTGAGGACACCGTCACCGGCAAAGGTATAGTTGCTCACCTCGGCAATCGTGTGGGGACGATGAGGAGCGCGACGCGGTCCACCGTCATGTCCCATACCCGGCAGGGTCACCGACTGCAGCAGCGGGTTGTGTGCCAGAGCGCCATCGCCCAGCACGGTCATACCGTCACCCAGCTCGATGTTGCTCAGCTTGGTCTGTGCCAATGCCCATTCACCGATGGTGCCGACACCCAGGCCCACGATATTGATGTTCTCCAGGCCAGAGTTAATGAAGGCTTCCTCGTCGATGCGGGTCATGCGGCAAGCGGGGTCGATGTTCAGGGACTTGAGCGCGGTGCAACCGTTGAACATGCCCTTGGAGATGCGCTTCACAGCGGGGCCGATGTTCACCTGGCTCAGGTTGAAGTCGCCCAGGAAGGTGAAGCCACCGATCAACTCGGCATCGATAGTAGCACTCGTCAGTGACTCACAACGCGAGAACACACCCTTACCCATCACCTTAACGCTGGCAGGAACATTGACCGACGTCAGGGCGCAGCCTGAGAAGGCATAATCGTCGATGGCGACAAGCGTGGTCGGGAACGTCACGCTGCGCAGCTGGTAGCAGCCGGCGAAGGCGGCAAAACCGATCGACTCGATGTTAGCGGGCAACGTCAGCGACGTCAGTTTCTTGCCGAAGAATGCGGTGCGCGGAATCTCATTGGCAGGATAGTTGGTCGACGTGCCATAGAGCAGCGTGCCAGCAGGCATCGGGAGAATGCTCACCTGCGACAGGTTGACCGACGTCAGCTCGTTCAACTTCTCGGTGATGAACAAGAAGTCCTCGGCATTCATCGTACCTGTTACGGTAAGTTCGGTAATCTGGAGGTTAGACACCTTCTGGGACAACTGTCCCGCCGTGTTGTTCACGGTCAGTGCCTGAACTCCTAATGTAGTGACTGCTGCAAGCAGCAGGAAAAACAATTTGCGCATATCGTTTTGTCTTTTGTTAGTATATTTCTCTCGTTTTAACCTGCAAATGTACATATTATTCTCAACACAGCGCCACTTTTAACGATTTTTTTGAACACGACCGACTTTTGGCATCAAAAATCAGGCGGCACCCCGCAATGGGATACCGCCTGATTGGTGGTTAAAGAATGGGTCCGCTCATCGGGTGCGGAACCCTGATCTTTCTTAGCGCAGAACCTTGGCTGTCGAGGTGCTGCCGTCGCTGTAGCGCGTCACGATGATGTTGACGCCATCAAACGGCTTCTTGCTCTCGACACCCATCAGGTTGTAGTAGCTCACGCCGACCACGGTCTTGGGAGCATTCTTCTCAACCACTGCAGTCCAGGTTCCTTCCTCCTTGATATCCAAGGGATAGAGCACATAGTCGGGAGAAGGCAAGCCCTCGTTCAAAATGCCCTGCGGCTCGGGGTCACCATCAGCCCTCAGGCTATTGGGTCTATTATCGGTAGGACTGAAGACTGCGGCATGGAATTCATAGGCCACACCCTCAATAAGTCCTGTGGCAGGTCCATAATCATCATCCAAGTTCATATTGGTCTTGCGGTTATAGTCCCACTTCACACGGAAGGTGCCATTCAGGTTCCAAGCATTGATGTTCTCGGTCGGCTTGTGCTCGGCCTTATAAACCGAGAACAGATTCTTGGGTTGGCCTGTTTCGGGATCGTTACCGCACCAGACGGCCCAGATGTGGGCAACCTCCTGAATCTTGGGATTCACGAAGTAGAGTTGGTCACCAGCCAGACCGGGCAATGCAGATTCATCGGCCACGAAGCCGCCGACAACATTACCGTATAAGTCATAACGGTTGTGGTTGCCGGGCATGAAGTTGGCAGGAACGTAGGTGTTGTAGCCCCAATAATAATTATCGGCACCCAACATGTATTCTGGGAAGGGCTCTGTCCATCCGGGATACATAAGAGCATCTTGTGATTCGGGGATATTGTTAAAGAATCCAGGCTTCTGTTGAAGCACTATCCTATAGTTAACGTCATCCACATATTTACCGGTTACAGTGCCAGCCGTAATCTTGTGGCCGACGAAGGCTTCGGGATTGAAGTAGTCAGCATCTTCTCCTTCAATCGGGGGCAGTTCCGAGAAGTCCAGGATCACCCAGTTGCTCTCGTCCCATTTGTCCTCATAACCCATAATAGTGTTGTATGTGAAATTATAACCAAGGATATCATGGACATAGTCCATCTGGTCTTCGGTCCTTTCGGGGCGCATATCTATCGAGACGTTGCCCTGGTCCTTGGCCCACAAGAACCTGTCACCAGTCACGGGGTTCACAATTGCCCAGACACCGATGAGCTGGTCGCTCACAGTCACCTGAGGCTCTAAGTCGGCCGACATCTCCTTCTCGATATAAGCAAGCGGAGTTGCTTCAGCACCATAGAGGAATACGTCCTCGTTGATCGAAGCGCTGCTATGGGTCGAGAATGTGCTTCCGTTAGCGAAGTAACGCAAGTAGCGGTTGGTACCGTCATAGTTGAACATGATAGTAGCGGGATAGCCGGCATCCTGCGAGCCAATGACCACACTGGCCTCACTGTAAGTCGAGGTCTCCTCACTGGTAGTCAGGTTGGCATTATCATTGGTGGTAACCACCAGATAGCCGCCATCACCGTTGATGTTCTTGAAGTAGTAACGTCCTGCATGAGCATCCTCGAGAACGAACTGTGCCAACTGGTTATTGCCATAGACGGCCTCGCGATTGGTATTCTCCTTGAACAGCACACCGACACTGCCGCGGTTAGTGAAGTTCTGGACAGTACTCATACCCATGTTGGCTTCCTTATTGACAATAACATAGACATTACCCGGCTGTGGAGCGGTCTTCAAGAGGTTGTACTCGACATTGGTCCTCTCCACGAAGGTGTAGGTTGCGGTTACCGGGTTGCTCCACAAGTATTCACCATCGACTACGACGTAGCTGATAGCGAGAACGGTGGTGTTTCTGGCAATTGGTTCATTCAGAATGCATTCTTCTCCTGCACTTATGGTATAATGAGCACCCGTAGGATCATAGGGGTCAAAGCCATCTATAGTCTCATCTTGAGTGAGGACATAGACTATCGTAACGGCGCCGCTACCAGGCTCGTTATGATCGGTTACCGTAGCAAATATCGCTTCTACTTGCCCATCATCATTAGTCTCAATCACCATGCTACCAGGATCGATCGAGGGTTCCTCAATACCGACAAACTCATAGTCGGCACTGACAACATCAGAAAGAACGACGTCGTTGTAATTGGTTCCGTCGGTCTTCACGGCGGGAATTGCGGCATAGGCCTCGATGTGGGTATCGGAGTTCACCAGAATCGGGCCGGTGTACACTGCCCAGTCATCCATGACATCGGTCTTGTAGTAGATGGTGGGAGCCGTCGTTGTCCACTCGGGGGTCTGAACGGTAATCTCCACCTCTTGCTGGCTGGTGCACTGGTCATTGCTGGCAGGAGTGATGACAGGCTTGTAAGCCCACAAGAAGTCGATTGGACAAACCTGGAAGCCCTTAGACGAATAGTAGTCAACAATACCATAGACATCGAAGGTGGCACCAGCGGCCTGCTTTTCGTCAAAGAAGTCCTGATTATAGTCGCCCAGCGCGTGGATGGTGTAAGTGTGATTACTATATTGGCAAGAGCCAGCACTCCAGCGATAGAACTTGTCATAGTAGTTCAGCTGAGTGCCAGATTGGTCGGTGATATAGCCATTGTGCTTATTATCGTTCACACTCTCGTCGGCCACGCCGCTCAAGGTCGAGTAGCGCAGATGAACGTAGTGACCCCAAGAATTCTCGCCATCTTGAGTACCATCATAGATCACCTTGCAAGTCGTCTCCTCGGGCAGAATAGCACTGTGGCCAATCGGGCTGCTGGGCCATGAAGTGACCTCATGGCTACTAGTGCCAATCTGGATGTGGTAGCCAAAGCTCGGCTTGGATGTAACACCTTCAATCTTGCTGCCGTCAATCCAGTCACCCATTTCAAAGATGTGTTTACCAGTCTGGTCGGCTTTACCGAAGTAGATTAACGCATAATCCGTGTTGTCGCGCACATAGCAGTACTCGGCCATCGTGCCATCGTTGGTGTAGGTCGAGTGGTAAACCACCTGGACGGGGTTCACAAGGTGGGCGGTAACATCAGTCGGGCAGTTGTCATTGAAGTCCTTCAGGTTCTGGTAATAATTACCAGTCTGGGTAAACTCGTTGATAATATACCAGCCCTCGCTGATGGCGCTAGCGAAGTCACCCACATAGGCAATAGCCTTCACATAGTAGCTCTTGCCTACAGTCAAGTTGATGGGCGTGCCGTCATAGTGGGTCGAAGCCTTGGTCGGATCATCCACAGTGCTGGCGGCGGGAGCGGTAGTGCCGTCCACCTCAACGATCTCGTAGTAGATGTCGGCATTGGGCGTCGTGCTGGCGATCTGCAGGGTCTGCGCGCCGTAATAGGTCTGATTCTCGAGCGGCGAGAAGAACGGAGCATTCACGTCAATCACTTTCTCCACACGGGTATAGGTGGCGCTGGCCACCTCGCTGATGTTGTAATCATGCATAACAGCGATAGCCTTCACGGTAACCTGGTCACCGACTTCGGGCAAATTGACACTGAAAGCGTCAATATACTCAAGGCTGCCGGTCGTGGGATTACTGCCATCGGTGGTGTAATAGATGGTCGCCTCAGGGGGAGTGGGGGTCAACATCACGGTCACGCTCGAGGCCGACACGTCTTTGCTGCCAGGAGTGATCGTCACCGAGGGAGTAGCCCAAGTGTAGGTTGCAGTCGATACAGGGCTGATGTTGCCATTGCCATCAACGGCGATGGCCTTGACGGTGTAAGTGCGGCCTGGTATGAAGGCAGGCCAGAATGAACCACTATACACGTCGCTGTCGATCGTCGGCTCGCTGCCATCGGTGGTGTAATGGATAGTGGTCCCCTCAGCAGCAGTGATCACAACATTCTGACCATAATAGTAGGTACCGGTGTGAGGTTTAATCACGGGAGCCTCAACAACAGGTGCACAGTCATATGTGATCGTGAAGCCCTTCAGGTAAGCGCGGGCGCTGGCACTGATGGTGATTGAAGTGACTTTTGAGCCATCAAAGTCGAGCGTATAGCCGCCCAGGTTGCTGCCGATTGGAGAGGTGGTATCTGACTGGCCGTTATTGGTCGACACAGTGAAGGTGACAGTGTTTTCATTATAGCTCTTGGCGTTCAGGGTGATGTGGCTCACCTTCCACTCTGTATCGCTATCGAGGCTGAAGGTGATGGTACCACCATTGCTGGAGTTACCATACTTGAGACCCGTTGTGCCCTTGAAGACACGGGAAATGTTGGATGCACCGTCAAGGTAATCTTTACCAGCCTCGAAATAGTCGTTATCGCCAGTTCCCCCAATAGCACTCCAAGATGTTGCGGTTGTTGAGTCGCTTTCACTGTCCTTAAACTCAATTATGGCGTTGCAGACAGCTGCGATGGTGTATTCGTTGGTCACCGTCGTGCTCTGGGTGCCCTCGTCGTTCACGCAGTAGGCACTGATAGTGGTGGCGCTGTTGATGGTCACGTTATAGGGGCTAGTCACTTGTTGACCGTCAACATAGAGCGTGCAACCCTCGGGGGCAGTGATGGTGATCACTGTACCTGCTGCCACGGCGCTGCTGCTGATGCTGAAGCTGGGAGCCTCAGGAGCGGGAGCAAGGTCGCGGGTATAGGTGGCGCTGACCACGTCGCTGATCACGCCGTTGCTCGTCGAGCGGGCATAGACTGTCACGCTGCCACCCACCTGGTCAACCGTGGCGGTGAAGCCATCGGTGTAGGCTTGCCAGTTGTTGCCATCGGTGCTCCACTCGATGGTGCCGGCAGGATCACTCGTGATGGTACCGCTGACGGTCGAGCCCGTGAAATGGGTACCATCAGCAGGCGAAATCGTCACATCGATGTTCTGCTTAGTAATCGTGAAGGTACCATCGTTAGCATTGATTGTGATGGTGTAGATGCCAGCGCCCTGGATCTTGATGGGATCATCGTCGTAGAGGTCGATGCTACCACCACCGTTGCCACTCGCATCAAGCCACCAGTCGCCATTACTGTTGGGACCGAAGACGTAGCGGGTATTCCAGGTCACGCCGTCACCCGTCTTCCTGGCAAACAGGATGAAGGTATTGGGATTGGGGGCGGTAAAGGTGGCAGTATAAACGCCTTCGTTATTGGTCATGGGAGTTCCGTTGTTGAAATCCCAATTACCCGTTGAGCCGTTGTCGGTAACGATATACAGGTCAGCAACATAGTTCACTGTGGCCGACACGCTGGTAGCACCACTGGCACTAGCGGTCACGGTGTTGCTGGCGCTCAGGGCGCGACCCGTATAGGTCAAGGAGGCTGTGCCACCCTCATTGCCGAACGAAGTGGGATTCAGATACCAGTCGGAGTTGTTTGCCAGGCTGGCATTGATGTTACCGTTGATGTTCTCACCGGTAATCGTCAACGAGGCAGGTGCCGCGTCACTGATCGTCTGGGTTTCGGGAGAAATCTCCAGTCTTGGGTCGGTGCTGGGAACGCCACTGCGACGATAGATGAATGGCTTAGGCGTGCCTGAGGTACTTAAATAGCAAGCGTAAAGGGGAGAGCCATTATTGGAGTTATAACGCAGGTTATTATGTGTAAAATCACCCTGGAAAACTACTGTTGCTCCGTCATTGCTGATTGAAATGGTTGCCTTGGCATTGTCATCAGCAACATCCTCCGTCTTCAAGTGGTTACCGCTATTGCTAGCCGCATAGATATAACCAGAGCCTGTGTAGAAGTACCAAGCGCCTGTGCCACCTTGAAGTGTGAAAATCTGAGTTTCATCAGTTGCAGAAACAGTCTTACTGCTGCTCACTGTCACAGCTGTCACACCACGGTTGTTGTTATTCTGCGTCGTGCTCATTGCATCGGCGCTACCCGCATCGCTGCTGCTGACGAAGATGATTTCATCGCCAGCTTCAAGCGTTGTTACATCGGTGACAAGGGTGAACGGGCCACTACCGCCACCGCCAGCGGGATTAATGGTGTAAGCCTGGCTGGTGACGATAGCACTGTTATCCATGCCGCTCTTCACGGCCATGGCCTTGAGCGTGCAGCTCTCGGTCAGTTCGACAGTACCGCCATTGGCGATGCTGCTCCTATTCACCACGGGATCAGTTCCATCGGTGGTATAATAGATGGTTGCACCTTCAGTATCACTGGTGATAGTAACACTGGCAGAGCCCGTGAAAACGCCTCCATCAGGTTCAAACGACGGAGTCTCACAATCCTCAAGGTCTTCAACGTAAAGATAAGCATACGTTCCTGATGAATACAATCCAAAGGAATTAGCTGAACTACATCTTACATACTTTGAAGTGTACTTATTGTTTCTTACAGTACCTGTACTAGTAACAGTCCATCTCAAATCGGTAAAATTACCCAATGTTCCACTAGTGGAAAGACCATTACTTGTTTCCGATACCACTCCTAAGTACCTGTTATCAGGATTCATAAAGGTCCAAGCATCAGAAGAACCACCAAGGGTAAATTCAACAACATCGGTACCTCCGATATTAACCCTGTTATCACTGATGGCTAATCCAGTGATAGGAGTACCATAGCTGTTATTATTAATGGCACCCATACCAACGGAAGACTGGCCATCCTCCTTCATAAAAATATACTTCTTTCCAGCGACAAGATCATTGGCGCTAGTCACCTTGCGATACCAATTATCCTCGACAGGAGGAGTATCGCCCGAGGTATAGGTAATAGTAATTTTGTTAAATCGAACTTGATTAGATCCATTTGTGAAAGTTATCGAAGAAGCAGAGCCAGACCAAGTTCCAACTAGATTGGAATTTGACGATGACCAGATCCCTTCAGTAACAGACCATGTACCAGCTTGACCAGCAAAATTCTCAGTATTAAATGTTACTTCTACCTTAGAAATCGTAGCATTGTTAACAGAAATGGTCATCGTGTTACTAGCGTAAAAACGAATTGCCTTTCCTGAAGTATAATACATTGGATCAATTGAGCCATTACCCTTAGCAAAGGCAATCGTTACATCGCCTTCAGTAATCGTTCCTGCACTTGTACTTGCCGATGATGGATAATAATCAGACATCGTCATTGTTACTTCAGCTGCCCAGCCGACGCCGAAGGTCAGGAGGGCAGTTAATAGAAAGGTTAGAATTTTTTTCATTTTACCTAAATGAAATTAAGTGAATAAAATAGGTTATTAATTGATGGTTAAATAATATTGATCATATACTTGACGTCATCAAGACGGAAGATTAATACTAAAAAAGGGAACCCACATCTCCCCAAGTCACACAATCTCGGCGATTAAGCGACTGACGGATCATGAATTCCATCCATAAACCCTTTGGTTTCATCTCGATTACCTCTATAACCCATTAGGAGACACACCCCTAATGTGGGCACAAAATTACACACAAATTGCAACACACAAAAAATAATAATGACTTTTTACCCGCAATTTTTATTTTTTCACTTTTCACAAGAACACCCAGGGGCCGCGGCAAAGCCGCGACACAAGGAACCACCACGACTCCAGCAATGAGACTCGGGGGCAGCGGCAGCGGTTCTCCGTGCCGGGGCTATCCAGCAACCACCACCCCGGGGCAGCGGCAGCGGTTCTCCGTGCCGGGGCTTCGCCACGGCCAGCCAGGAAAACACCTTCCCGCAGGAAATCTTTTCCTCATTTCCTTGCCCGGGCGATAAACTTAGGGTATCTTTGCCTTATGGATTGGGAGCGTTATAAAAGCAAGAAGAAGTATGCTGGCGACTTGAAGCCGTCGATGAAACGCCGCCGCGTCGGGCACGACTACCTAGCACGATGCATCTACATGATTACCCTGGTCGTCAAGGGACGCCGGCCGCTCCTAGGCACCGTCACCGGCGATGGTGAGAACGAGCCCGCCAACCTTCAGCCTTCCCCATTAGGCCAAGCTGTACTCCAGGCCCTGCTGGACATTCCTCGGTTCTACCCTCAGATTGCCATCTGGACCCATCAGCTGATGCCTGACCATCTCCATGCGATTATCTTCGTCAAGGAACGCATCCCGGTCCACCTGGGCAAAATCATCAACGGCTTCAAGGTGAGTTGTAACCATGCCTACAGAGAACTCGTCAAGGACGACCTGCCTGCCTTATGGGAAGAAGGTTACAACGACATCATCCTCGATCGAGAAGGCCAGCTGCAGCGCATGAAGGACTACATCCACGACAATCCTCGCCGCTTCGCCATCAAGCGCGCCCACCCCGATTTGTTCAGCGTCCAGAGGAACATCCGGGTCGGGGACTATACCTTTGCTGCCCTGGGTAACATTTTCCTCCTCGATGCAGCATGGCTCATGCAGGTCCAGTGCACCCGCCGACTCACCCCTAACCAGATTGCCGAGACCTGCCATGATTTCCTGTCACATGCCCAGAATGGTGCTGTCCTCGTCTCCCCGAGTATCAGCCCTGGAGAGAAAGCCGTCATGAGGGCCGCCTTCGAGCACGGTTTCCCCATCATCATACTACAAGAGAATGGCTTCGCACCACTCGCCAAGCCAGGAGGTCGCCGTTTTGATGCCTGCGCCCAGGGCCGCCTCCTCATGCTCGCCCCCTGGGAGCACCACAACGACCGAAGGCTCATCAGCCGCAGCCAGTGTCTTGACCTCAACGAGATGGCGCGTGTCATCTCCCTGAAGGGAAAGGCCTGAAAATGGCCGCGGCAAAGCCGCGACACAGAGAACCACCCCACCCAACCAGCAACCGCCACCCCGGGGGCCGCGGCAAAGCCGCGACACAGGGAACCACCCCACCCAGCCAGCAAGCAGAAACCGCCCAGCCAACCGCCCCGGCACCGCGGCAGCGGTTCTCCGTGCCGGGGCTCTGCTACGGCCAGCTAGCAAGGGGCAGCCACCGTTGTGGTGACTGCCCCTTGTTGAAATTTCCTAGTCTTGGTCCTTACTTGACTTCCTTTACCAGATAGATCATCGTGGGGAAGTGGTCGCTGTAACCGTTCAAGAAGACACCGCCCGAGAAGGTGCGCAGGGGGTAGCCCTGACGGTCGCCCTCGCTGGAGCGCAAGAACTTGCGGTTCAGCACCTCGGCACGCAAGAAGGTCAAGGTGGGCTTGTCCTTGCTGTCGTAGTTGCGCAGGAAGTAGTCGGTGAAGATAATCTGGTCGAACAGGTTCCAGTTGCCCTTGTAGCCCAGCGTACCGATGCCCCTGTTCAGGATGTTCCACCACGGGTTGAAGCAGGTGCCGTCGCCCGGGCAGTCCTTGATTTCCCTCTTGGCACCGACGGCCTCGCGGCAGGATTTGTTCTGCGGGTCATCGTTCAAGTCACCCATGAAGATGATGCCCTGGTTGGGGTCGTCGCGCAGGAGCGAGTCCATGGTCTCGCGTGCCATGCGGCCGGCAGCCTCACGCAGGTAACTTGATTGCTCCTCACCACCGAGGCGTGAAGGCCAGTGGTTGACCAGCACCGAGACTTTCTCGCCAGCGAGCATACCGGTGACGCAAAGCTGGTCACGCGAGCGGAAGTCGGGATAGTCAGGCAGATACTTATTGATGCGCTGGTTGGTCACGTTCAGCACCTTGAAGAAGCGCGGGTTGTAGAGCAAACCCACATCCACACCACGACGGTCGGGGCTGTCATGGTGTACGATCTGGTAGTGGCGGTCCTTGAGCTCGGGCTGGCGCACGAGGTCCTGAAGCACGGTGATGTTCTCGATCTCGCTCACACCGATGATGACAGGACCCACGGCGGGAGAGCCCTTGACCTCCATCTGGCTGATGGCATAGGCCATGTTGTGCTGCTTCTGCCAGTATTTTGTGCCATTCCACTGGCGAGCGCCCTGGGGCGAGAACTCCAAGTCATAGACACCGTTGTTGTTGATGGTGTCGAACAAATTCTCGAGGTTATAGAACATCACGCCATACATGGTGTAGCGGCGATCCTGCTGCTGTTCCTCTTGTTCTGGTTCCTGGGCCAGCGCCGGCAGGAAAGCTGCCAGCGCCAGGGCCATAAAGAATAACTTTTTCATATCGTTTTCTAGTTTTGAGTTTTAGTCCCTAGTTGCCTAAAGCCTAACAATCACTCTGCGGCATCCCAGTTGACGTTCCAGATCGAGACGCGGTCCTTGTTACCGGTCGCAGCCGAGGGGCAGAGGTTGGTGAACTCAATCGTGAAGTCGCCATTGACGTTGCAATCCTCCTCAAAGGCGTAGGCCTTCTTCTGGGTCACGTCATTGTCGGTGATGGTCCAAGTCTTGACCACGTTGCCGTTCTGCTTGACGTCAACACGGAAGGACAGCACCTTGCCCGAGTAAGCGCAGCCATAGCTGAAGCGCAGCTTCTTCATGCCACCCTTCAATGCGGGAGAAACGATAGTTCCCACCGAGGACGTTCCACCGTTGATGGTGGGAGCCTTGGCATACTCAGTCTTGGAATCCAGAGCATAGCCGATGAAGGCGAACACGGGGTTACCGTCGGCAGCACCACCCTCAAGCAGAGTGCAGTTGGTAGCTACCCAACCGGCAGTCGAGGTATAGGTGCCCAGCGTGGTCGTGCGAGCGGGCATCGTCTCAAAGTCGGACGAGGTCGCCAGCTTGGGTGCTTTACCGAAGCTCACGTCATCGACACACCAGGTAGCATAGTTGGCATCCTGGGTAGCATAGAAGCGGAAGCCGATGTAGTAAACACCGTCGGCCCACTGGCTCAGGTCAAGGTCACCCGAGGGTACCCAGCTGCTGTAGCCGCTGGCAGGAGCCTTAGCAAGGGCGGGATTGAGTTTAGCCTTCACTGTGGCCTTGGCGGGATCCTTAGAATCGAGGACATAGACCTCAAAGATGGTCGTCGTGCTGCCGTAGCCATTGACCTGGGTAGAGAAGGTCAGGTTCTTGCTGGCGGCATTCTTGATGTCCAGGGCGGGCGAAATGAGCCATGCGTCAAAGGGCGGTTGAGTGCCCTTATAGCCCGTCATCGCTGCGTAGCCATTCTCGTCAAAGGTGGTCTGGTACCAAGCCTTGTCACCGCTCACCTTGAGGTTGGCCCAAGTATCGGGCAGACCGTTGTCAAAGCCTTCTTCCAGTACAGTCACGGGGCGCTCAAAGGGCAGTTTATATTCGTCGGTAGAACCGCTGTTATTCACGCCGGCCATGCCCATGTATGATGCCAAGGTACCTTTCACCTTGATGGGATACTTGTAGTAAACAGCATTGTCCTTGAGGTTAGCCTGCTCGCGGAAGGGTGAGCCCTGGGGCAGAGGCACCACGATACACTTGGTGTAGTCCTTGCAATTGGGATCATCGGCAATCACCAGGGTATTGTCGAGGGTGGTCGGAGCCTTCCACTCGATGTCATTGTTGCTGCTGACGGAGGTCACCTCGGGAGCTACGGCGCCCACGATATAACCCTGCACCCAACCCTTGGCACCAGAATTCTGGGCGACAATTGCATCGCTCACGGGGTAAGGATTGGATAAGGTACCCATCGAACCACCGCCGATCACGTCATTGGCGCTGCGCAGGACAAGCTGCCATGTCGTGCCATAGGAACCGATCAGACCGACCACGTCCACCTCGCCCTCGGGCAGGATGTCGGCACGGAAGTCGGCATAGTTGCTATTGCGGACGGTCAATGACAGTCCATTGCCATCGCTGATGTTGCGGTTGGTCGAGGAGTTGGGCTCGGAGAAGGTCTTCACGCCGTCGGCGTCGTCAAAGGTAACACCGTTGATGCGCACCAGGCGGCCCTGATACTTCATCAGCGTCTCGGGGTCGGACTTGCCGACAAAATCGCTCAGGCTCACCTCGAGGGTGTCCACCTTGCTCAGGTCGGGCAGGCCGTTGATCTCAACGAGGGATTCCCACATGGCCTGGGGCAGGAAAGTGGCCTCCCAAGCGTTACCCGAGGCATACCACTGGGGATAACCCAGCTGCTGCTGGCCGTTGTACTTACCCACGTAGTAGCCCTTCATCGGCAGCACGATTTCCTGACCGATGCGGTAGTTGTTGTACAGGCTGTTCTGGTTGATGGAGATGGAGAGTCCATAGCCCGACTCGTCCATGATGTAGAGGCTCTTATACACGTTGCCACTCTCGTCACTGCTGGTCACCCAACCGTGGATGATCTCGTCATCCTTGACAGTGTCGATGTAGTTGCGGTCATCTTGCCAGTGCTTGGCTTTGAATTCAGCGATGGTCATGTTGGGGGTGTGCTCGGCAGTGGGAATCACCATGGGCGGCTGGTCAAACTCATCACTGCAGGCAGCGGTGA
>JAEEGL017400234.1_pt1 | contig 20572 bp, 15 predicted proteins | sample 9134231 | NCBI WGS metagenome assembly JAEEGL01 (sample SAMN16246548, study PRJNA631951) | gut metagenome | biome: gut microbiome; feature: rumen; material: fiber-attached | host: Bos | place: Iran: Karaj | collected 2018-10
AAAAAACTATTGGTTAAAATTGGATTGCTTTTATAACTATCTTAAAAATTTTGATGATAGTTGTCCTTCAAACCAAAAAAGCGTATTGCTGACCAAAGATTATTGGGATTCTGTTGAAGATATCCTTTTTAGGTATACCACAATTATTTATAACGGTAACTATTTTATCGACCCGGATACATATATTGACGGCGAAAAACCCATTTATTATTCAACTGTATTTCCTCAATACAATCTTTCCTATATTGATTTCTATTACGGAGGTTCGGCTTGGTGAAAACTGTAAAAAAAGTATTTTGTGTTCCCGTAATCTTCGGCTTTTTGCTTTCGGCAATAACTGTATATATAAGCGCATTGAACATACACACCATCCGTGAAGAGTTCTCCGATGTAATAGTATCGGAAGACGGTAGAAGTCAGTATGTTATAAAGAAAGACAGCGGCGATGTGTTTTATGTCGGCTCACTTGAAAAAGGGGTTACTGTAATCAATATTCCCGAAGAAATTGACGGCAAAAAGGTTGTCGGAACAAGTGAAATATATACAGACTCGGTATGCGCGGTAAAAATCAACTATCCGCATTCAGTTAAAACAACTGAAATAAAAGGGCTTCTTGTTAAAAAATCCAAAAAAACAAGTGTTCCGCTCTGCTCCGTTAATTACAACGATGAAATTGAAAAATTCGACATAACCGGCAAAGGTTCCATTTGCTTTCAGGACGATTTCGACTGCAGTTCTTACACAAAGTTAAAACTGCTTGTTCTGCCTGAAAACCTGAAGGAGTTGAAAAAACAGAGCATTGATGCAGGTTGCGTTGAAAATGTAATTGTTTCGGAAAACACTTCTTTGGAAGCACTGTCTATAACTAAAAACGGATACGACGAGTATCACGACCAGGAGTATCTTCTTTCACCATGCTCAATATATTTTACCGGAAACGCTCTTAACGCAAATCCGCTGGCGTTTTGCCATCGGAATTATTATACCGATCCTATGGATTATTTTTATAATCCGTATTTCGGTAAAAGCAGTATGATTACAATTTACAAAAAACCGGATGCAGCCGGATTTGAAAGATTTTACGGCGCGGAGTATAAAGAAGCTCTAACAAAAGCTCAAAATGAAATAAATGAAGAATGGGGATATGAAACGGATTTCACCAACGATACGCCCGAGGGCTACACCGTCAGGGAATACACCGGCGAATGGTGGAAAAACATAAAAGAAATTCAAAGCGTTGAATTAACCGGCAAAGGTCTTGCCGAAAAGAAAAGCCCGGAAGCAAAAGGCACCGTAACAAATCTCGGCTGGTCTGCTTCAAACGATCCCGCGCAGTATCTCAGCCGCGAATACGAACTTAAAATGAAGCCCGGCGAAAGCATAACGCTTCAGACGTCGTTCTCTCCGGCGGACGCTTTTGACAACAGGTTATTCTTTGTTTCTCTCAATGAGGATATTGCAGCGATTGACATCGAAAGCGGAGAAATAAAAGCGCTGAAAAGCGGAGAGGCGACAATCCGCTGTGTTGCCGCTTCGGGAGTTTATTCCGACTGTGTTATCACGGTCAGCGACACAGGCGGTTCGTCAATTATTGAAAAAATCAAAAACAATCCCGTCGTTGCCGCCGTGTGTTCCGGAGCAGCCGCGGTTGCCGCGTTTTTCGTGTGGCTCATAAGCCATATTGCCGGATGGTTCAAAAAATAAAAAAAGAATAACAAAAGAGATTACCGGGCAGTCCAAAGACTGCCCGGATTTTTGTTGATATATTATTTACACATTTCGATTTCTATGGCGTTTGTCATATATTCAAATGTTATTTTTACTATTGTGTTGTCATCGGGAACTGTGAATCTGCTTTTATGTCCGTCGCCCGAATAAGGGAAACCGCGGTTTTTGCAGACGCAGGCGGAAAGAGTGCCCCAGGTGGAAATGCCGAAATCGTATTCACCCGCGAACGGCATTATGAAGCTTAATGAGTATTTGCCATCGCCCACATAATACATACGGGTTATTTCGCTGTTGGAGTCGTTTGCCGTCGCGCCCACATACGGCTGAAAGCTGCCGTAAAGAACGACTTTTTCGGGCAGGCGGACTCCCGTTGCGGGGTCGTCAACATCCTTTGCGCCGAAATCAAGAATATCGGAGGGATTTGCAAACCTGCGGTATTTTTCATATCCGCCGTTGAGCAGGCGGGCGGCTGTGTCTTCCTGCGAAAAACCGCCTGGGCAGTTTTCACTTTTGTTGTTGAGCTTGTAAAACGGAAAACCGCCGACCTCCTCGCCGCTGTGCAGGGGTCTCCGAAGCGGGAATGCGAAATATGCGTCGGGATTGTTGACTGCAGTCCACTTGAAGGTGTAGTCGAGGAATGTGTTTCTGTATTCCTCATCGCGTGAAGCAAACCAGGCAATCTGGTCATAGCCCCACCACTGAGCCCAGGCGCGCTGTTCATAAGTAAGATTCTCGTGCGCCCAATTATCTTTGCCGCCCCAGTTGTCATACTCATAGAGGAAGGGAAGCGCTTTTTCGTAAACGCCTTCGGGTGAGATTCCGCCGCCGGATTTGCCCTCGCGCACGAGGACGATTTTTTCGCCTTCACGGTCAGTCACGGGGTAGCGTGTAAGCGGCATTGCGTTGTAGTCGAGCAGACTTTTGCCGTTGACTACGAGAGAATGCGAGTGGGCGTCAAATAAAACCTTGTGCCTTCTTGCGTGCTCCCTGCCGTATTGACGAAGCATTCCGATTACTCTGCCTATGCATTTGTAATTCCTGTCAAGGGCTGTGTAGAGATGAATCTGCCCCATATGAAACGCCTCATAGCCGCAGTCGATATAGCGGACACCGCGGTAATAAAACCACATCTGTGTTTCGGGGCGTGAAATGTCGGGCATACATTCCCAGGTGTCGGAACCCTTCGGGAACAGGCAGGCGTCGTAGTCGAAGAATCTGTCTTCATAAGGCAGGTCAAACGCTTCAAAAACAAAGCGGGGAACTTTAACACATTCGACATCTTCACGGTAAAGCGCTTCAAAAATGCACGCCTGCAAGATGATTTCGGGATCTGCCGCGTGTATTTTTTCCGCCGCAGCGCGTGAACGTTCAAAATGCTCCTCCTCTGGCATTTCGCCCTTCCAGATTCCCGACGCTCTGCCCAAAAATTTTATGCCTGCCTTAAGCATAACCCTTATGTCATCGTCGAGGGTGTCGCTCATATAAATCCACTGCGCCGTTGCCGCGTGTGAAAGATAGTATTCAAGAACCTTTCTCGGCATTGAGCCGTCAAAACAACCTTCGCTCATAGTCAGACCTCGTCGTATTTATTTTTGTATTCAATCAGCTCTTTTTCGGTAACATAGCCCGAAAGAGCGCCGACCTTTGTTACCGCCTTGCCGCCGGTAACATTGCCGAAGGCGATGCAGTCCCTGAATGAATAATCATAAAAAAGTCCGTAACAGAAGCCCGCAAGGAAGGCGTCGCCCGCTCCGGTGGAATCGACATTGACAAACTCGTCAATGCTCTTTTTGAAGAACAGTCCGTTTTCATCTATGCCGAGGCAACCGTCTTTATCGACCTTGACAACGACATTTTTGAAATACCTTTTAAGAGAATATACCGCATCTTCGGCGGAGGAACAGCCCGTGATTTTAAGCGCCTCTTTGCGGTTGGGCGTGTAGTAATCGGCGATTTCGAGCAGGTCGCCGTATTTTTCAAAGCTCAGCCCGTCATCCCAGCCCGTGTCAAGAACGGTGATTGTGCCTTCGCTTTTAAGTTTTTTATAAACTTCGGTAAAACCGCCGGGAGACATAAGACAGATTTTTGCGCCTTTTGCGAGATTGTAAAACTCCCCGCACGCCCTGTCATCGGGTTCAAAAGTGCCTTTGCCGTAGCTGACAAAGCTTCTGTCGCCTTTCAGGATGATTGCGCTGGTAATGTTGAGCGGAATGTCGCTGCCGCGGTAGAGATTGAGCGGCGTGACATTGTTTTTTTCATACTCGTTTTTTGCAAATTCGGAGAACATATCGCTGCCGAGCTCGGTGGCGATTTTTGTTTTTATGCCCAGTCTGCCGAGGTTAATGAGAGTAGCCGGCAGACCTCCTCCGAGCTGGAGAGAGAATTTGTCGGTGAAAACCTCTTCGCCCGGTTCGGGTATTTTAGGCATATTCTGATAGAGAAGGTCAACATTTGTTGAGCCCGCGCCTGCTATAAAACTCATTTCCAGCCCTCCGTGTAATCTTTGTTGTGCTCAAGGTATGCATCGACAAGTTCATTTGCGAGAGAATAGCTTGCAACAAGCGGGTGAAGGGTAAGCGCTTCGACCGCCTTTGTTCTCGATTTCTCTCTTATGGCGGCGCTTGCCAGGCGTTCATATATTTTCACTCTGCGGATGAGTTCGAGATTCTGTTCGTCAACCTCGCCGAAATAATGCGGATATGCTTCGCCGTCTTTTATATCGCAGGTGATTTCGACAACATCGCCGTCTTCAAGCCCGGATATTGCCCCGTTGTTGGGAACGCAGAGAATCATTGAGCCGGTCTCACCGCTTTGCGAAATGCGGATGAAATCAAGCGCCACTCCTGCATAGCCGCCGTCATCCTTCTCAAAGATGTCAAAATGCCATTTTGTCTGCCTTCTGACTCCAGATTCCGCCGCCATATAGTTGTTTTCGCGTTCGCCATACCAGTGCTCAAAAATTGAAAGCGCCTTGTCAAAGTCCTTTTCAATATCAATCTGCTCAAGCTCGGCAGTCATCTTTTTATTGATTTCGGCTATCTGTTCGCCTCTTGTCTGCGGAGCGTTGAGAATATTGGCTACGGCCTTTTCACGATAATAGAAATAGTAGAGATATTCGTTGAGAACGGCGTTTCGCTCAAGCAGAAGGGATTTGTCAAAATAGCGCAGGTCTGTGTCGGTGTAGGCTTTTTCGTTATTGATTATATCGTAAAGAACCTCTTTGCCGTCGATTTTTATGCTTTTGAAATATGAGAGGTGGTTGAGCCCGTAAACCTCGCCCTTTGCGCTGCCCTCTTTTGCACCGTAGAGCTTTTCAAACGTTCTCAGCATACCGGACGGAGCGTCGCAGATTCCGTAGGTGAAATCGTAACCCATATCTCTGAGAGTCTGAGACACGACGCCTGCGGGGTTTGTAAAATTGAAAACCTTGCAGCCGGGCTTTGAATATTTTTTTATAAGCTCGCAATACTCTGCGAGAGCGCCGACGCTGCGCATTGCAAACGAGAAGCCCGCCGCCCCCGTGGTCTCCTGACCGAGAACGCCTTTTGAAAGGGCAATTCTTTCATCCCGGACGCGCATATCGTCTTCGCCGACGCGGATTGTTGTTATTACATAATCAGCATCTTTAACCGCCTCAACCGCATCGTTGGTAAGTGAGAAGCTGACATCGGGGTTTATTCTTTCTGCCACGGTTTTTGCCATTTTGCCGTAAATGCCGAGTTTTTTCTCGTTTATATCCATGAACACAAGCTCATTGATGCCGAGCGAATCTGCCTTCTGAACTATGCTTTTTGCGAGAAACATTGAGCGGACTCCGCCTCCGCCGATTACTGCGAGTTTCATATTATTCCCCTTTCGGTGCTGAAAATATACATTATAATACTACTATAAATATAATAATAATTCAACGCAAATATATTTTGTTTTATATTTCTTATTGAAAATTAACATTTGAAAATGTATAATTAATTACAGTATTTTTACCGGAGGGATATATATGCCGTTTACCCTTGATAAGTATTATGCGCCGGACTTTGAAAAAGAGATTTTCACGAATGCGCCCGACGCTCACATTGAGCCCGCTCCGAAAGACGGAGTGGCTCCCGACAACTACCACGCGATGAGCATTTTTCCCGAATACTTCAAGATAGACGGCAGCTGGCTGCTTGCGGTTGAAAGCCGTATGGACTGTGTGCCCGTTTACGAAAACGGCAGAATACTCGTCAGGGAGTTCCGCCATTTAAAGCAGGGCGACCTGATTGTATGCGGAAGAACGGAGAAATGCGAAGAAGGCATATATGTTCATTCCGACGGTTTCAGGGAGGACGCCGACCTGTCTGAAACATTTGCCTTCCGCCAGGGGCATTCGAGAGAGAGCTCCTTCTCGCGCGATTACGACGAGCTATACAAAATTCTGAGATACGACCGCGACAACGGCAAAATCGTATGGGTTATGGGCCCCGCATTTTCATTTGACCACGACGCAAGGGATGCGTTTTCGCGTATTATTGCGGGCGGATATGTTCACGCAGTGCTTGCGGGCAACGCACTGGCAACGCACGACCTTGAGGGCGCTTATTTAAAGACGGCTCTGGGTCAGAATATATACACACAGAAAAATCAGCCCAACGGGCATTACAACCATCTCGACACAATAAACAAGGTGCGCTACTACGGCTCCGTTGCCGGTTTTATTAAAAATGAAAATATTGACAACGGCATTATTTACAGTTGTGAAAAATACGGAGTGCCTTATATTCTGGCGGGCTCAATACGCGACGACGGTCCGCTGCCGCCCGTTCTCGGCAACGCTTATGAGGCGCAGGATGAAATGAGAAATCAGATAAGAGGCGCCACAACGGTTATCTGTATGGCAACAACTCTGCACTCAATAGCTGTAGGCAACATGACGCCGTCTTACAGAGCTCTGCCGGACGGCACGGTGAGAAAAATCTATTTTTACTGTGTTGACATTTCGGAGTTCACCGTCAACAAGCTGACGGACAGGGGCTCGCTCTCATCCAAAGGAATCGTTACCAACGCACAGGATTTTATAGTCAACATTGCAAACGGGCTCGGAGTATAAGCAGGCAGTTTCAAATAATCCGAAAGGGTGAAAATATGAACCGTTTAGTTCTCAACCTCGAAAAAAAATACCAGATATTTGAAAATTTCGGCGTATCTGCCGCCTGGTGGGCGCAGGTAATCGGCGGCTGGAGCGAGATTGACGAAGAGTCCGGTCTGCCGAAAAGGGAGAGAATCTCTCAGCTTCTTTTTGACAGAGATAAAGGAATAGGCGTGCGCTGCTACAGATACAACCTCGGAGGCGGCTCTGCGCAAAGCGGAAAGGGCAAATTTGGAGAAGAATCACGCCGCGCCGAAAGCTTTGACACAGACGGCGGCTATGACTGGAACAGAGATGAAAACGCCGTTTGGATGATGAATCAGGCGTTGAAGGACGGAGCTGAAGAGGTTATTTTCTTTGTCAACTCCCCTCCCGAACGCTGGACAAAAAACGGCAAGGCGCACCTTGACAAAGCGTTCAGAACTAATCTGGCACCCGAAAACTACGGTAATTTTGCGAACTACTGCCTTGACTGTGTTGAACACTTCAGGGCGCTGGGCGTGCCGGTAAAATACCTTTCACCCGTAAACGAGCCGGTCTGGAAGTGGACGGGCGGTCAGGAGGGCTGCCACTACAAGCCCTCGCAGGTGAGAAAGCTTATGCGGGTTTTTGTTGACGAGATAAACAAGCGACCCGCCCTTGCTGACCTGAAGCTTTCCGGTGCGGAAAACGGAGACATACGCTGGTTCAATAAATCATACTGCCGCATTATGCTCGGCGATAAAAAGATAAGAACAAAAACGGATGCTATTGACACGCACTCGTATTTTCTCACGCCCGACATTCCCGTTATTTCGCACTTCATAAAGAACAGAATTGCTTTTATGAAGAGATTTAAAAAATATATGGACAGACGTTTTCCCGGCGTTCCGATAAAGACGAGCGAATGGACTCACATGCAGGGCGGAAGGGATTACGGTATGGACTCCGCTCTTGAACAGACAAAAGTCATTATGGAGGATCTGACAATTCTCAATGTCGCCTCCTGGCAGTTATGGATTGCCGTTTCAAACGTTGACTACTGCGACGGTCTTATTTATGAGAACGATGAGCCGCGCACCTTTGAGCTGACCAAAAGATATTTCGCCTTCGGCAATTTTTCAAAATATATTGAACCGGGAAGCGAGCGTTTTGACGTTGACGCAGGCGCCGGTCTCAACGCGGTCGGTTTCACCAAAGACGGCAGAAGCGTTGTTGTTATTGCAAACCGGAACTGCGAAGATATTCAGCTGGAAATACCGGAAAAGACAAAAGAAATATATGTTACGAGCGACCGGTATTCGCTCACGGCATTTGAACCCGTTAAAGAATTTACCATCCCCGCAAAGAGTGTAACAACAATTATTATCTGAGGATGTGCTTTTGTGATTGAAAAAATCAAAGGCTTCATAAATGAAATAATCGCCTACTGGCGTGTGCCTGCATCGGGAGACAGCGTCGCTTACAGAGAATACCTTATGCTCTCGGTCGGCTGGCTGGGAATGCGGCTGGCAACAGTTTTCGGCATAGCGTTTGCCGTAAACAATCCGTTTACGGCAATGACCTTGCATATGACGCACCGGGACCTTCTGATTTTCGGCTATATATGCACGGCAATCGGCTATGATCTTGCCCCTCTGAACGCCTATATTATTGACAATCTGCATTCGCGCGACGGCAAATACCGCGTGTTTGTAAAACTCGCCGTGCCCTCGGGAATACTGTCGCTGTTTGCCCTTTTCTTCCCGTATGAAAAGCTCGGATATATTCCGATGGTTATCTCGCTTTTCCTTATAGGTCAGATTCAGGGCTATGTGCAGGGCTGGTATTCAACGGGTGTGAGCAACCTGGTTTATGTTATCTCACCCAATTCGCAGGAGCGTGTCAGAATAATGACCGTTTCATCGCTTGTGCATAACTTTGCGCCGAGTCTGACAGGGCTTCTCATTCCCGTTCTCAGCGATGTGTTTGCAGACGGCGACCTTTACAACATAAAGACATACCGTATGATTTACCCTGCTTTTATTGTCATAGGCGTTATTATGAGTATGGCGGCTTATTACGGTGTGAGCGAGAGAATAGTAGTGCCTAAATCAAGGGTTACAAAGGTCGGTCTTGTTGATGCGCTGAAAGCCGTTTCAAAGAACAAGCTGTTCTGGATAAAATGCTCCGACAACTGGAACAACTTTATGGAAGACAGCAAGAACGTGCTTATGCAGTGGCTTTTCTACTATGGCAAGGTCGGCTCAATGACTACCTACGGCGTGATGGACACTCTCTCATACAACTCGTCAATGTGGGCTATGCTCGCCTCCCCATGGCTTATTGACAAGCTCGGCAAAAAGGGTTTCAAGCTCACAAAGAACATTTTGCAGATATTCATAACACTCGGCCTTGCGCTGACCTACAAAAAGAGTCTTGCCCTTATATTCGTGTTCTATTTTCTCAACAGATTCTGGGAGACAACGGAGGTTGTTGACAGGGCGATGGAATCGGATATACGCGACTACCAGCAGTATATCAGCGGTGAACGCATAGACGGCTCGTTCGGCGTTGTTGACACCTATGTGGGCGGTGCGGTAGGCGCCGTGACAAATCTGTTTGTGCCCTGGGTTTACAAGCGCAACGGCTTTGACGGGACTGACTATTCCGTTCTCAATGTATATAACGAAAACGGCACGTTCAACAGCGGCAACGTGCTTTACACCCTGCTTGACAAGCTTTTGATGATTTCGCTTGTGGGCGCGGTGATAGACGTTCTGCCGTGGTTTCTATATGACCTGACGGAAACGGATCAGAAGGCGGTAGTGCGCGCAATCAGACTGCGAAGCGCCGTTGAGGACAAAAAAGCGGGAATACTGCAGGATGACCTTTACTGCGAGGCGTGTGAAGCGCTCAACAGTATGAACGAGTATATCGACAAAGATAAGCTTGCAAAGATAAAAGAGGACCCCGCCCTTGACAGTAAAGAAATCAGGGCGCGGAACAAAGAGATAAAACAGCACAATGAAGAAAAAGAAATAGCAGAGTTTATGAAGCGCGAACTCAACCGCTACGGAACCTCGTTCGGCACAGAGTTTATCAAGCTCTGCCGTCTTATGGCGCAGAGTGAAGCGGGAGACACCGAAACGGATTTTGAAAGAATCGCAGTATCTCTTCCGCAGGGAGAATGCAAGGAGGAGAGAACGCTGCGCTCCGATGCAATCGGCATGGCGCGTGCTGTAAAACGCAGTGCGAAAGAGCTTGAAAAACACCCCGAAAGCGCAAGCGAAGAAATCTCCGCAGACGAATACGAGTGCCTTTTTGACCTGCCGGAAGATACAAAGGAACAGCGTACGGAAAAGCGTCTTAAAATCAGGGTTGCAAACCGCAAGCGAAACCGCTACGGCAGAATAATGAAACCGTATATCTGGGCGCAGAGGCACGTGGTTTTGTGCGACGCATACGAAAACATCGACTCGTTCACGGCTGATTACCCGCAGGCAAGGCAGCGGCTTGACGAAAAGCATCTTGCAGAAAAGAAAGCTGCCGAGGAGGCAGCGGCAAAGCGCAGACTGGAAGCGCAGGCAAGGCGGCTTAAAAAGCAAGCAAAATAACAAAAACATAAACCGACGGAGTGACTGATATGATTATGCGGATTCTCAGCGCCTTTGCGGCGTTTTTTCAGATAATATTATTTGCACTGAGCGGGAGTGAACACATTTTGAACGTCAACGTTTTTGAAGAGCATCAGGTGTTTGAGGGCTTCGGAACATCATCGTGCTGGTGGTCACAGCTTATTGATGATGAAAAGCAGGCGGATGAAATCGCCCGCTTGCTCTATGACAAAGAAACCGGGCTGGGGCTTAAAACCTACCGCTACAATGTGGGCGCGGGTGAAAATGACATTGAAGGGTCGAAAATCTGGCTTCGTGAAAGAAGAACAGAGAGTTTTTATTATCTCAACGAGTCAACGGGTAAACTCGAATACGACTTCACCCGTGACGCAAACGCCCGCAGAATGCTTGACAAGGCAATAGAATACGGCGCACAGGAGGTTATTCTTTTTTGCAATTCCCCGCACTGGTCAATGACTCAAAACGGCAGGGGCTACGGCGGAGACGACGAGCATAAGAGCAATCTGCCGGAAAAGAATTACCAGTTCTTTGTTGACTACCTTCTGACTGTTGCCGACAAATTTGTTGAAATGGGCTACCCTGTTGTTGCGATTTCACCCGTAAATGAACCGCAGTGGGGCTGGAACGGCGATTACATTTCACAGGAGGGCTGCCATTTTGAGCCGGACGAGTGCGTAAAACTGCTTGAAATGTTTGCTGTTGAAATGCAGAAAAGAGGCGTAAAATACGAGCTCAGAGGTCCGGAGAGCGGTCAGCTGACATGGCAGTATTACGATTACATTGACAAATACCTTCAAAGCGATATTCTCAAAAAATACTGCACACACTACAGCGCTCACAGCTACTGGATGGACAATGACCTCGGCGCCAAGGCGGCATTCGGTGAAAAGATGGCTAAGGAATATCCCAGTGTTAAATTTGAGATGAGCGAATGGTGTGAGCTGCCGCAGAAGCTTGACACGAAAAGCATTGACAGCGGGCTTTGGATGGCTGACATTATGGTTCAGGATTTGTCGCTTATGAACGCCGTCGGCTGGTGCAACTGGACTGCGGTGCACGGCGACGGGCTTATAGACAACGAAAGAGGGTCGCTCGAAATACTCAGCAGATATTGGGTTTACAAGCAGTTCAGCCGTTTTATTACGCCAGGCATGGTGAGAGTCGGCATAGCCGACAGCGAGAAAGACAGCGGCCTTTCGTGCGTGTGCTTCAAGAACGGACTTCGTTCGGTTGTTGTAATAGTCAATAAGAACGAAAACGCACAGACAGTAAAGCTTACCGGTGTTGCAGGCAAACGCAGCGCATATATAACCGCAGAGGGAATCAACTGCGAGCAGGATGATTCGATTATCAGCGGTCAGAAAATCAATCTGCCCGCAAAATCTGTGGTTACTGTTACGGTCGGTTATTGAATTGAAACGACAGTCAATTCAATAACTGACATTCATAAATGGTTACGCTGAAAAAAATGATCTGTAAGCAGGCGCTGACTGCATTTTTTGAGGGACAAGAAATCCTTTACACAAAAATGCCGCAGAACATGGAGATTTGTAAGATCGGACTTGATGTCTGGTAGACAAATCTGCCGTTGTTCTGCGGCTTTGATTTAATATATAAACAAATACCGGCTTATCCCGGTGTTTTATTATTTCTGAACGGCTTTGCCGTTTTTCTGCGCTTCGTCAAGTTTTCTTTCGCGGCGGTGAAGCGTTTCATCCGTCTGCGGTCTGATATCGCCCGCTTTGGTGAGCGCCCACTTTGTAAGACTGGGACCGATAAGCTGGTTAATCAGCACTGCGAAAAGCACAATGTTGCGTATGAGGTCGCCGTCGCCGGGCAGCTCTGCCGCGGTAACGCACATTCCGAGCGCTACGCCCGCCTGCGGCAGAAGGGTTATGCCGAGATATTTTTCAATATTCCCGTCGCAGCCGGAGAGTTTTGCCGAATACTTTGTGCCGTAGTATTTGCCGAACGCCCTGAAAAATGTGTAGGCAAGACCGATTACAACCGCCATAATCTTTGAAAAAACGGTAAGGTCAAGCTGTGCGCCCGAAAGCACGAAGAACAATTCGAGTATGGGGCCCGTCCAGCCGTCCGCCACCTTCATAATTTCGTCTGAGAGCGGGCACATATTGCAGAACACGCTGCCGAGCATCATACATACCAGAAGAGGAGAAAAGCCGATTTTAACGGGTCCTGCCTTAAATTTAAGCATAGATATTGCGACGGTCAGGAACACGAAGCTGATTGTCATTACAAGTCGGTTTGTGTTCGAATGGAACATCGCCTCGATTTTTGTGAGCACAAAGCCCGCAACCGCTCCGAGAACGAGGGAGACGCCGATTTCAATAAGAGGGTCAACTATTATTGAAAAAACATCCGGCGATCCCGTTTTGAGTGCCTTCGCTATGCCAAAGGATACGGCAAAGAGCACAAGACCCACCGCATCGTCAAGGGCGACTATCGGCAGAAGAATATCTACTACGGGACCCTTCGCCTTATACTGGCGCACAACCATAAGCGTTGCCGCAGGCGCTGTTGCCGCCGCTATTGCGCCGAGGGTGAGAACAGCGGGAATTGAGAGAACACCCGGCTTTAAAAAATGGATGATTATAAGCCCGATATCTGTAACGGCGGTTGCGGCGCACGCCTGGACGATGCCGATTATTGTCGCCTGTTTGCCCGTTTCGCGAAGCTGTGAAAGACGGAACTCGTTGCCGATTGAAAAGGCGATGAAGCCGAGCGCCACATCGGAGATAACGCCGATGCCGTCGAGCTCCTCATAACTCTGAAAACCGAGACCGGGCACGCCGATGAAGGCGGTAAGCTTGCCGAGAAGGCAGGGACCTATAAGGACGCCGGCTATGAGATACGCCGTGACGTCGGGCAGGTTGAATTTTTTGAATACTCTGAGGCGGGTCAGCAGAAGGCCGACCGCCATGGCTATTGAAATTGACAGCAGTGTGGTGCTCATTTTTTGTTCCTCTTTTTTGAATCATTATTCTGTCAATAATATTATTACAAATCAAATGTAAAAACAATGGCGTAAAATAAGAAATCCCCGCCCCGAGGCGAGGATTTTTTATTGATTTTTACTTGTCAGTCTGATTTCTGAGCTTTTTCAATTTGTTTTCATCAATATTGCCGTCGGCAATTTTGCTGTCAACCCAGAGTTTAAGCGAGCCCGCATCGGCTATGAGGCGTTCAAGCTCGTTCTGAATCAGAACAAAATCTTCGAGCTCTGTGTCGTCATCAATTTTGCCGTCGCAGGTGATTTCGATAAGACGGTCCTTCTGCGAGTTTAGCTTGTTGTTGGCGGCAAGCAGGTCGAGCACAATCTCTGAGACGGGCTTTTCTTCCACGACTCTGAAGCGGCTCTCTCTGCCGATGGCGCACTCCCTTGCGCAGTAGTAGCTGCAGAGGTTCGGCTTTTTATATGCCTTCTGCATAGCGACCACCTCTTCGGGCGTTGCCGCAGATTTTTCGCTCTCAATTTTTTCTATTCTGCTGTCAGATATCCATTCGAGCTCTTCGCTCGCCTGGGCGCGTGTAAGACCGCACGCCTCTCTGCACAGCTGATACATATTTTTATTGGTTTTTGAAGACTGTCTGCCCATATAAACAAACTCCTCTGTCGGTTTATACGGGCATTATAACACATTATTGTCAGGTTTTAAAGACCTATTTGGGGCGTTGCCGGAAATCTTTAAGGGATTGTCTGTGCCGTGTTCCGGTTTTTCGGCAATCAGACGGCAAAGCAGTCGATGTCGTCAAAATCGGGCTCCTCAAAGCCGTCGAGAATTCCCGACATACGGAGTTCTTCAAGCTCGAATCTGTCGTTCTCGCTCAGGCAGGGCTCGCCGTAAATTGACTCATACTCCTGCATTCCGTCGGTGAAGAGGCGGTCGGTTTCTGCGTTAAAGCCGTAGCCGCTCTCGTCACAGCCGTAAATTGAATCATAAATTGCTTTATAAGTCATTTTTCACACCTCTTTCTTATAATTACATAATTGTTTTGTTTCTGTTATTTCCTTCAGCCGGCTGTTTTTACCAGATGAAAAAGAATGCGGGCAGGAATATCAAGCCCAGCACCGAAAGAACAGCCAGAATGATGAAGGGCAGGCAGCCGCATCCGCAGCCGCTGCATCCGCAGCCGTTGTTGTTCATCGATATTCCTCCTTTCGTTTTACTGCACCTATATAATATCACCGCCGCATACGGCAATAAATAATTACAGGGGTGAAAAGGTGCGGTCTATTTTTGCATTTGCAGCGAAATAAACGGTTGTATTTTTCGGGGCGGATAAATACTGCCTTGTAATATTCAAGACAATATGAGATAATTAATACTGAACTGAAAAACGGGATTGGCGGTCCGTCGGTGCGCCGGCTGTTCCGCATTGATCCGGGAGGATTGTTTATGGTAAAAAAAAGCTTATCTTTTATTCTTGCAATAATAATGATTTTCGGGGCGGTTTCTATGGGAATATCGGTTCACGGCGAAGATGTCAATGCAATTTATGTCAGCCCGCAGGGCAGCGACGAAGCTGACGGCAGTTTTGAAAATCCGCTGGCGACAATAGCTGCGGCAAAAGAGCTTGCAAAGGAAAAAGACGGCGATGTCACTGTATATTTCAGGCAGGGAACATACACTGTTTATGACACGGTCGCTTTCACATCAGCTGACAAAAGCGGAGTGACCTACAAAGCGTATGAAAACGAAAAGGTTGTTTTCACGGCGGGCGTGCCTTACTCCGGTTTTGAAGAATGCACTGTAAACGGAGTAAAGGCATTTAAAAAGAATGTCGGCAAAAATGCGGATTTCAACATTCTTTTCAGCGAAAAAACAACATTGAAGCGCACAAGATACCCCGAGAGCGGATATCTCTATATTAAAGATGTCGATGAAAAATACTGCATCAACCCAGACCTTGAGGTTGACGCGAATTATCACAAGGGCTACACCGCCTTTGTTGCGGACAAAAAAGATATTCCGCAGATGAAAAACGCACAAGACGTTGTTGTGCGCGTGCTTCACTTCTGGAAGGATGAAATTCTCGGCGTTAAAAGCTATGAGCAATCAACAGGGCTCTTGCAGTTCACAAAGCCGTCTTCAATGACCTTTCACAAAAACGAACGCTATTTTCTTGAAAACGTTTTTGAGGCGCTTGACAAGCAGGGCGAGTGGTATCTTGACAAGGCGCAGGGCGTGCTCTATTACATTCCCTCTGAGGGTGAGTCAGCCGCAAATCTCACGCTTTGGGGCGGCGAGACAGAGACGCTCATAAGCATTGACGGTGCGGACGGCATCTGTTTTGAGAAAATCATTTTCAGGGGCAACGGGTTCAATGTTCCCGAAAAAAGAGATTTTTCTCAGGCGGCATACGATGCACCGACCTGCATTGCCTGCAAAAACGCAAAGGGCTTTAAAATACAGAACTGCGAGTTCAGGGACATAGCCGCATGTGCCGTATTCATAGGCGACAACGTGCAGGATTCCGCAGTTGACAGCTGTATTTTTGACAATATCGGCGCTCAGGCGGTTTATATAAGAGGTGAAAACCTCGGAGACGGCGACAGCCGTGTGACAAAAAGCATTGATGTTACAAACAATCTTATTTCGGGCTACGGCAGAGTTTTCTATAACGCAGTCGGTATTCTGATAATCAACGCAAACACAATCAATGCGAGCAGCAACGAGATTCACAACGGCTATTACACAGCGGTTTCGGTCGGCTGGGTCTGGGGATACTCGCACAACATCACATATAACAACAGAATCTGCAACAATCTTATCTATAATATAGGTCAGGGCTGGCTGTCGGATATGGGCGGAATCTACACTCTGGGCAACCAGAAGGGCACGGTGCTCTCGGGCAACGTTATTCACAATGTAGCGGCAGACCCCGGTGAAGGCGGCTACGGCGGATGGGGAATCTACCTTGACGAGGGCTCATCGTTTATTCTTGTTGAGAACAATCTGACCTACGCCTGCGGCAGCGACGGCTACCACCTGCATTACGGCAGCGACAACATAATACGCAACAACATTTTCGCACTCAACGGCGAGTCGCAGGTTCGTGTTGTTTCAAATCCCGGCCGAGTGGAAGGCGGCAAAAACACAGCCGCATTTGAGAACAACATACTGCTCTCCGACGGCAAGGTGATGGCTTTCTCGCGCCTCAACGACAAAGAGGCATACACCGAAAAAGGCAATATAATGTGGGATCTTACATACGGAAACGACGTTTATTCAAGCACCGACTCAGCGGACAAGGCAATGAGTTATGAGACGGCGAAGCGCAGAGGCTGGCTTGAAAATTCGGTAACGGCGGACCCGATGTTCAAAGACGCGAAAAACTTTGACTTTGAAATAAAAGACGGCTCACCCGCGCTCGAAAACGGTTTCAGAAAAATCGATTATTCAAAAGCGGGCACAAAGGCGGGCACGGTTCTCGGCATTTCGCTCGAAGGCGGAACAACGCCGTATAACGCTCAGTCGGAGGCAGTTGAATACACTGCGGCGAGAGAGCCGTTCCACATATTTCTCGTTATCTGGTATAAGATTGTTGATTTTTTCACGGGGTTGTTTAAGAGATAAAAAAGAAAAAACGGAGTCTGCTTTCGGGCGGACTCCGTTTTTGATTGTTCAGTTTTTATGTTTCGGGAGCGCTCCCGATGTCGTCAACGGTAACGGCGTAGATTTCCTCCTGAGAGGCGCCTGCGTTTGCGCGGCGTTCTCTCTCCTCAAGCACTGCAATGACCTGTTTGTGTTTTTCGTCGGTGTAATCCCAGAACAGAACGTAGGGAATACAGCACAGTATATGGCCGATGAGGTCGAAGGCAATACTTATCACCATGCACTTGCTTCTTATGTCGTCGCAGAAGAGGATGTCGTAGTCGGATGTAAAGCCGATGCGGTAGAAGAGTATGGGGATGATAAGCGAAATAATCGAGGTGAAAGGACTTATGAACCAGTCGGTGATTGTGCCCTGATAATTTTCAAGACGCTCGCCGCTTAGATACATCTGATAGTCCTTGAGACGGACATCCATATCGCCCTGTGAAAGGGAGATGGCGGAGTTGAGCATATCGCCGACGCACATTGAAATAAGCATTACAAGGCCCGACATAAAGTAGTTGTCGGCAAAAACGGAGCAGGCGATGATATAGCCCGCCGACTGCGCCGCAAGAACAAGGCGCTTGAAAACAATAAGCGTTCTGTATTGGAAGCGTTTTCTTATCCACGGTGAGAGGAAGGCGCCCGGGTTGCCCATCATGGCAATCAGGTTTTTGACTATTACCATTATGATGCCTCTCTCACGCCAGGTGTAGATGAGGATGACGTCTCTTATTCCGAGACTGCCATTGCCGAGAGCGTCAATGAGGGCGCTCAGCGCGTTAATCCAGATATATTTGTTTTTGAATATTCCGTGCACGCCGTCCCAGAACGGAATATATTTTTTCTTCTCAACGGGCGGCTGCGGAATACGCTCTTTGATGTTGCCGAGACCTGCAAACATAACGACGGTGCAGAACATCATCATAATCGGTATGATGTAGCGGTAGGTGTTGATGTGCGTGATGTCGCCCGTGAGCGCGGCGGCAAGAACGGGGAGCAATGACTCAACAAGTATGGAGTTGAGCAGGTGGCTGAGCTTTTCGGGGTATGCGCGCACGAGCATTCTCTCATGCGGGTTTGGCGAGATTGTGGATGAAATGCTGGTAGCGCTGTTGGTGTAGCCATACATACCGTAAAGCTGGAAGAGCAGGAAGAGCTGCCAGATTCTTTCGGTAAGAGGGTTGTTGTAAAGGGGAAGCCAGCATATAAGCATTACGAGAATCATGCAGGGAATAACGTTGAAATATGCAAAGAGCTTGTATCTGCCGAGCTTCGGGAGCCATCTTTTGCGTATGAAGATGCTTCTTGCGCCACCCCAGCCGACGTTTATCCAGTGCGCCGCTATGAGCTTGAAAACCGTTCTTGTGTTCATACCGGGCAGGGAGGTTATGTAGTTGTTTACCGATGCGGGCAGTGAGATTATCGCGGAGAAATCAACGGCAATAAACAGCACGCCCATTGCCGCAAAGAACAGATAAAGCGTATATATCAGCCGCTCCGTCTTTTTCGGCAGGAAGCCGAGGTTGTCGCACACTATCATATTGATAAGCGCCCAGAACTTGCCCTGAATCAGGAAAAGAACGGAGACTACCGAGAATGTGAGGACAGGCACTTCGTAATAGAAAATTACAAGGAAGCACCACTGTGAAAACGAAATGTAACCGAGAACTCTGGCAAGCGAGTAGTCGCCGCCTACGGCAAGGAAGTCCCACAGATACTCTTTGTAGGGCACATATTTGCCGGGCGCGGGAGTGTTCCAGTGAGAGGTGAACTCACCGAAAAATGATTTAAGCTTTGCGCCTGCGTTTGAACTCATTCGTTTTCACCTCCTTCGTTTTCGCCGGGCTGTCCGTCTGTTTCATCGGGTGCCGGATCCGGCTGTGTTTCATCCTCCGCCGGTTCTGCGCAAGGTTCTTCGGCATTTTCGCTGTCAGTTTCAGCGGGAATGTCGAACTCGCCGTTGACATACGCCTGATGTATTCTCTCGTTTTCTTCCTTACGCTTCGCAAGTCTTTCTTTGCCGCGTTTTGTCATAAGGAAATCGTCTTTGAAAACGTTGCGGATAATCTGGGTGCCTATGAAGGCAAAGCAGGGAATAAAGCAAATTATAAGGACTGTGAGCGCCTTTGTATTCATTGCGCCAACCGCATCCGTCTGCTGGGATTTCTGCGTGCTTTCGCCGGCATCCTGTGCCGCCTGCGCTTCATCCTGCGCATATTTTTCGTTGTTGAGCTTGTCGCAGTCTGCTCTTTGACTCCCCCAGAGCGGCTCGTTCTTGGGCTTGAAGGAGTTGTCGTTTCGCGGCTGCCATTTGCCGCCGAGGTCTATTGAAGAGTCATCCTTTGCGCCCATATAGAACAGCATATCCTCGTTGCATTTATAGAAGCAGTGGTGACCTATGTGTTTTACGGAGGCGGGGATAAACATTGCGTATTTCATATTCTCGCAGTAGCTGAAGGCATCGTTGCCGATGGTTTCAAGACCGTCGGGCAGATTGATGAGCGAGGTGTTGTTGCAGTGGAAGAAGGTCATGTCGCCGATGGATTTTACAGTTGAAGGAAGAGTTATTGAAACAAGTCTGTCGCATTTGTAAAATGCCTTGTTTGCAAGTTTTTCGACTCCTTCGGGCACTTCGTATTTTTCATCACAGGTCCAGAAGCGTTCAACCTTTATGGAATTGCCGCTGTTTTCCGTTACAAGATAATAAGTGCCGATGTAGGGCGAATAAACTTTATTATCCATAAGCTCGCTGAATTCGGAGAATTCATTGAGATAATCGAAATCGCCCGAGTAGTTGGTTTTGATAAATGTGCGGAATGCCGTGAAAAGGGTGCTCTTTGCTTCGTCGCCTTTGACATAGGTTCCGTCAACCGAAAAGCTCTCGACATTTTCGCGGCCTATGTTTGTGACCTCTCCGCCCGCTTTGACATCGTCAATGACTACCTGTGTGCAGTGGCAGATGGGGTATGAGATGAGCTCTTTCATATCCTTGGTGTAGAGCACGCCGTTTACCGAACAGTAGTTGGGGTTGTTCTCATCAACATAAAAGGCGCGGAGCGAACGGCAGTAAACAAACGCCTGATCTTCAATATATTCAACCTTGGGGCCTATGTAGATGTATCTGACATACTCGTCGCTGTTTACGGTGAATTTTGAAACGGCTATGACATCGCCCTCGGTTTCAACCCACTCGCCGTCCTGTTTTTCTATGGGGTGTCCGACGTGAATCTCCGTTATTGAGGCGTTGCCGTTGAAGCCGTCAAAGATGTAACCGCTTTTGCCGGTGCCGTTGTAATCATCCGTGTATTTGAATTCGTAGGTTTTTCTTGAAAGAGTGTTGAAGGAAAAGCTTACGGAGGCGCCTAAAACGATGATGAGAAAGATTACGAAAACCGCCCTGCCGGCCTTGCTCATTGTGCCGCCGACATCCGGTCTGGGCAGTGAGGACTGCTTGAACATAAAAAACCCCCTTAAAAGAATATAACATTGTTATTATATACTAT
>JAEEGL013972164.1_pt1 | contig 20571 bp, 19 predicted proteins | sample 9134231 | NCBI WGS metagenome assembly JAEEGL01 (sample SAMN16246548, study PRJNA631951) | gut metagenome | biome: gut microbiome; feature: rumen; material: fiber-attached | host: Bos | place: Iran: Karaj | collected 2018-10
AATTATTCCATGCACAAAATTCACAAGGCCTCGAAGCTCCTCGATACTGCCGAGCGGATGATCAAATGATCCCAGCCGGGCTGCACCGTAACCTGTGACCGCAATGTTCATAACAATGCTTATAGCTACGAAGAATACGATCGACAGCAATATCTTATCCTTGGAGAACATATGCCCCAGCGCCATTGCCGCATAGAAATGCAGACAGGTGGTAAGGCCGGCCAGCAGAACGCCAGTAATCATTTCCGCAATGAACAGCGCCACATCTCCGCCACCTATCCCCTCTTTATGCATGGCGGCAATTATCTCTTTCCAGCTCGGGAAGGCTGCAAACACTTCGTTCAGGCTGGTGCCAGTCAGGAACAGGCCTGTAAGCGCGAGTATAAGAGCGATCACGATAAAGGTCCCGGCAAACCAGATACAGGATACTATCATCTTGCTCCATACAAGGCCGTGGACATCCACGGGAAGTGTATGCATGAGGTACCCTTCATCCCGCAGATAATTGCTGTAAAATCTCTTTACCATAAGGACCAGTGTCATTATGGAAGCTGCAATTATAGCTATGGCAAATACCGTGATGATAAGAACTGCAAAGATCCTTATCAGATTGCCCACTTCATGATCAAGGAGCCTGATTGACAGATTCGCCAAAATTGCAAGTATCACAGTCGCACCGTATATCGGCAGCATGATACGCCCGGTTGCGCGTAATTCATGCTTCAGCAGTTTTCCTAACATTTGAATACCTCCCTGAAATACTGATCCACGCTCCTGCCCTGCTCTCCCCGGATATCATCCACGGAGGACTGAAGTGTCACGCGGCCGTTATTAATGAATATCACATCGTCCAGCACCTGTTCCACATCCGCGATCAGATGCGTGGATATGATAACTGCGGCTTCAGGATTGTAATTGCGTATGATGGTCTCAAGTATATAGTCGCGGGTCGCCGGATCCACTCCGCCGATAGGTTCATCCAGCAGATAAAGCCTGGCTTCGCGGCTCATTACCAGGATAAGCTGTACTTTCTCACGCGTTCCCTTGGACATCTGCTTTATACGCATGTCCGCACTGACTCCGAGACGGGCAAGCATCTCCATGGCTTTTTCACGGCGGAAATCAGAATAGAAATCTTCAAAGAAATCCATCATCTGCTTTGCCGTCATCCACTCTGGAAGATATTCTTTATCGGGAAGATAGGAAACGATCGCCTTTGTATCTTTTCCGGGCTTCTTCCCGTCTACCAGTATCTCACCGGAGCTTGGAGTGAGCAGTCCGTTTGCCAGCTTTATCATAGTTGTTTTTCCGCTGCCGTTGGGGCCAAGCAGTCCTACGACGCGCCCGGGTTCCACAGTAAGATCTACATTGTCCAGCGCCTGTATCCCGCCGAAGCGTTTGGACAAAGCTTTACATTCCAGGATCGCCATTTATTTCTCCTCCTTAAGTAATGCAATTATTTCTTCACGGTCATAGCCCAGCTCTTTCATCGCTTTCAAAAAACTATCCAGCTGATCCCTGGCCAGGATACGTTTGTTCTCCTCTATCACTCTGATATCCTCCGTTACAAATCTTCCTGCAGTTCTCTGTGAATATACAAGTCCTTCCCTCTCCAGTTCCTGCAGGGCACGCTGCATGGTGTTCGGGTTTACACCCGCCTCCATTGCCATATCACGTACGGATGCAAGCCTTGTTCCCGGCGGGAGTGCTCCGGAAACTATATCCAGCTTTATTTTTCCGACAAGCTGGGAGTAGATGGGCAGATCTGTGCGGAATTCCCATTCCATTCCGAACATCCTCCTTTGTGTTATTGTACTAAGCGATTAATACAATAACACAATATCCATATTTGTCAACAGTTTTTTTGAAAAAATAACAGGACCGTTGAATTAACAACGGTCCTGTTTAATATACGTTGAATCTCAGGGCTTCATGGTGTGCCGGCAAAGAGCCAGACAAGAGCAAAGGTGACAGGAACAGAGAAAAGCAGGCTGTCCGCCCGGTCCAGCATGCCTCCGTGGCCAGGGATGATATTTGAAAAATCCTTAATGCCTATCATTCTCTTTATCAGTGACTCGGCGAGGTCACCGATCTGGCCTGCAGTGGATGAGACAAGCGATATAACAAGGCACGCCCAAAGAGGAATGAGCGTATATGAATTATGAAGGAAGCTTCCCCCGAAGGCCTTGCCCAGCAGCCACGCTAGGAGTCCCCCGACGATAGACGCAGCCGCGCCGCATATGCTGCCCTCAACTGTTTTATGGGGGGAAATATCCGGTGCGATCTTGGTCTTCCCGAACTTCATTCCTCCAAGGAGCGCAAAGCAGTCGCATATCCACGTTGAGAAAAACGCGAGTATAAGCGTCTCAAGCCAGAGTTTACTTACGCTGACAGCCATTATGACGGCAAACTGCAGACAGGGATATCCGAGCACGGCTATCGTCACTACGGTTCCGCCGCCCTTTACTTCTTTGCGGAGCACTGCAAATACCATTGCTATGAACACGCATGCAATGAACCATATGCTGTAAACCGCGATATCCGGATATATAAGTACTGCAGCTGCATGACCGACCAGATATACCACCGCAGCTGAAAGTTCACAGCATACCTGCATCTTCTCCAGATTGGTGGACAGTTCCCAGGCGCAGAAATATGCAGCTACAAGGAAGAAAAGCACTCTCGTATATTTTGACGCAAACAGACAGACTCCCAGCAGGAGTATCAGCACGACGCCAGAAATAACTCTTTTTTTCATCAGACTGAAGCCTTCCGGTCTCAAAATAATAAAAGCCCCTCGCGGGTGCCTCTATTACTTCAAAAAATTATAGGAACACTATACCTTCAATTCATATTTAAGTCAAGAAAAAGCGCCCAAATCATAATCTGCGGCGTACTGTACTTGCCTAAACACCGTTATTGTGTTATTTTTATGGGCAGAAATCTCTGGAGAGGCGGTGATAATTTGCACGAGGACAATGTCTACTACCACGATCACGGCGACGGCGTCGTACACTGCCACAGTGTGGAAGATCATGTTCATGAAGGAAGCCATGAACACAGTCACGGCCATGTTCATACGCAGACCAAAGCTGTTTTGAACCGTCTTGCGCGAGCCATCGGGCACCTTGAACACGTAAAGAAAATGGTGGAAGACGGTCAGGACTGTTCTGACGTGCTCATACAGCTTGCGGCAGTCCGCTCTGCTTTGAGCAGCACTGCAAAGATCATTCTCAAAGACCATATCGAGCACTGCGTTTCCGGTGTCAACAGCGGAGACTCAGAAAGCCTCTCCGCCCTGAATGATGCAATAGATAAATTCATATGATACCGCTATGCGGACATAAAAAAGAAAGCGCCTGAAAGGCGCTTTCTTTTATTCTCTATTCTATATTGAATAAATCGAATATCTTTGTTGCCCAACGCACTATTCTGCGCGGGTCTTTCCCGTAATCCAGTGAAACATCCCTGGCGCTTCCTCTTTCGATGTTCGCACTGTACGCTGCATTGTGGAACTCCCATTCAGCAGAAAGATCCTCGTAGCTTCGCCTCGTAAGTCCTGTTCTGCTGATTATTTCGCAGATCATATGTCTGTCCAGCTTTGAGTCCACCAGGAAGGAATCTTTTATCTCCGCGTCGGTCTCCCGGAATATTATGGAGCAGCTTTCGCCGTATCTTCTGAGGATGTCGTCTATCTGCCTCTTTGCTTCTTCCGGGCTGAGTCTCACCGGGAGAAAGCGGAAAAAAGCCGGTCTGTTCTTCTCACGTTCTTTCACAGTACAGGCACCGTCCATTCTGCTGCAGGTTCAGGGGCAGCGGGTGCTTCATTATCGATCACCGTTACAGTCCTGCTTACGGCTGCTTTATCCATATATCCGTAACGTCCGTCCGAAAGCCGGATGAAATATCCGTTATCAGTTTCAAGTACCACTGTCATTTCCGTGTTCAGCCAGACATCCTCATAACGGCCTGCCAGACGATAACTCCCATACAGCTTTGCGCCGTATGCCGCATATCCGGTCCAGGTCGAATACGGTTCCTCATCACCGAGAAGCACAGCCCATCGGGGAAGAGTGCCCGTGCCGCCGGCAGTATATATTTCCGCTTTCTTTCCTTCAGCTGTAAGAACCATCAGCTCATCACCCGGATATACGATGCCAAAATAAAGCTCGGTCCCGTCAGCAAGGATCACACCGCGTTCCGGAAGTTTATCCGCGCTTTGCGGTTCATAGCGCACCGAGAGCAATTCGGGTACGGCAGTATCTGTTCTTCTCTTTCCCAAGGTTATATCTCCGCCGTCAGATCCGCCTGAATACGCGTTGCTGCTGTTCTGTCCGCTGTCCCCGGATTCGCTGCCGTCAGTCTGCCAGTTCACCCATACAGGACTTACATACGCCGCATCGATATATCCCTCAGACCTGCCTGTTTTAACAAGCATGAGATCCCCGAATTCGTCAAGCACAGTCAGCTTGGTGTTCATTACAGGTTTTTCCAACGGCTCTCCATCGAGGTATGGCCCCGGAAATATCTCTGCTCCGTACCTGGAATAGGCGCTGCGATCCGCGGGCTTGCCTGCGGTGATATCCCTTACAAAACTCTTTTCTACAAACAGCTCTGTACCGTCATACTGGATGCAATAATACCCTTCAAGCTCAGCGGTGATATCTACCTCGGTTCCTCTATCCGCTTTCCCGTAAAGCAATCCGATACCGTATCCAGCAGCGATGCCTCTCTCCCATGCCGGTGTAGGTTCCGGCGTCGGCTCCGGTTCTTCCGGTGGTACCGGTTCCGGACTTGCGATCATTACCTGATCTTCAGTATCAGCCGGCTCCGCAGAGCTTGCGGCAGAATTTGCGCATGCTGAAATTGCAAGCGCAATGAAGATAAGAAGCAGTACGAACGGCCTTTTCATAGCGATAAATCCTCTTCCCTGTATTCAGGGAGATTTCACGGCTCTTCCTGACTGGCGGGAGCCTCTTCCTCTTCAGCTGCCGGTATCTCTTCAATCTCCGGAGCATCTTCCATCCACTGGGCATACAATGTTATGTTGCTGTAATTCTGGATCACAAAATCGCTTATTCTCGCACCGTCTTCAATATCGGTACCACTGCCATCCGGTTCGGTATTCCAGCCACAGAACGTATGACCTTCAAATTCAAATTTGTTTAGTGCAATTATCGATTTGGAGCCGACTGAACCGCTCATCGTTCTCATGCTGCCTTTTGCTTCATCAGCATTTTTATCAAATGAAATAACAAAGCGATAACCTATATTGTCAGTACCGGGCTCCATATATTTCCCCCTTACAGTTACATCCACAGCAGGCATCTTAAATGAGAACACCTCGGTACCTTCTATCGTTCCCTCATTATTATAAGAAAGTGCTTTACCAGAAACCGTCTCGAATATAGATATCCCGTTTACAAGACTTCCGTCCACTGCCCTGCTCCGAACATAGACCAATTCTCCAAGGCCAGCACTGTCAATAGGATCTCCGTTTTTGTCAGTAAGCTCAAAGCTTCCTTTTTTGCTTTCCGGTCCTTTAAGAAGCTTATATGCATGCTTTGAGATCGTATAACTCCTGCTCAGATCTCCCATACTTACAGTGAGAGTCATATCTTCATCCACGGCGGAGACATCCGGGAAATATCCACTGTTCGTCATTACACCGGCAACTTCAGAACCATCTGAACATCTTGCAAGTTTCATTCTCAGGTCATAACATGCGTCTCCTCTTGGCAATGCTACAGCAACAAGCTGAGCCGCGAATTTCTCTCCAGAATTTGCTGCTCCAATAATACGGAGATTGTCATCCAGATATATAACACTGCCTTCCTCGTATACATTATTAGCGTTCTGTCCATAAAGAACAAAATCATCGGCCTGCATCCCGCAGCGCCATCCTGAATACAGGTTGTCCGCTGCATCAAGTCCCAAAATGTCGTATCCAGACTGGTTAAAATGCACACCTGCATAAAGAGCTCTGACGGCACCTATCTTCACTTCATAACCGCTTTCTGAAGTATAGCTGAAGGGTTTTTTCTCCGTCTTGTCCCAGGATTCCACCAATGAGGATGCAATGAATACATCGCCGCTGCTATTTGCAAGATACTGCAGAGCTGCACGCGGTCCGCTGTACTCGTTCGTTTTGCTGATACCCAGAAGATTACCCCAGTTTCTTATGGCAAATATTCCTGCAAATGCATCTATACCTTTTGAGGCAAAGGTAGAAATATATGCGTCGCGTACCACATTAAATTCCGAGATGTATTCTTCAGTGGTCGTATACCGCATCTGTTCTGTTATTTCGTATATGTCAGTATTTGATTCTCCCTGATACCAGAAAAAACCACCTCCTGCTATGGTAAACAAATCAGTATCTATTGAGTCTATACATTCTTCAATCAGGCTTACACCTGTTTCGTAATACCCCACCGATGTCCAATGCTGTATAGGCCGACCGTTCTGTGATATGTTCATCACAACAGCCTTTTCTCCCGTCAATGCGTACCACTCTGCTTCGAACGCAGGCCATAAACCGACGCTGAGACGCGGGTTTTTCTTTTCCACTGCCTTTACGTATTCATTGCTGTCTTTAAGTGTTCCTTCGCTCCAGTAATAACCATAGCCTTTATCGGGCACGATCGCATCTTTGTCGTGTCTTCCGGCATTCCCGCTGGCATTTGATTGTCCATCCAGTACAAAAACATCAATTACTGCCTTTTCAACAGTTACTCGGTATTCCTCCCCGTCAACAACAATCGTCACAGGAGAATCAGTAACCCCGGCTCCTCTTATCGTCTTGCCTAAGACCTCAATGCAGTAATTCTCGTTCAAGACTTCAATTTTTTTTGCGTCGGAGAATGTATATCTGTCGTCGTACCTGAGCGATATATTATTGGCAGTATCCGCATCAGTGACCTCTTCCAGATCTTCAGCGGTAACATCCGGTTCATCCGCATATGCTGTGCCGGAACAAAAGCCTAAGAAGACCGTGAAAACTAACAGTAAACTGATGATCTGTTTCATTTGAGCTGATTTCCTTTATCGTGGTGATATCCGTGTCGCTGATATTATAAAACAAGACAGATACAAGGGCAACCTTTTCCTTCCCTCCCGGCCATGTCTTAGTGAAACATATAACGTATTTACGGGCTTTGCATCTATTGCACGACGGAAGCACATGATGATATAATCATAGACAACTTGCGGTCTGTGAAGTCTACGGCTGACCATTTGAAAAAGGACTCTGAAATGGAAAAGTTTAAAGCATTTCTGAAAAGGAAAAACATCGTTTTCACTGCAAGACGCTACGGCATAGATGCTCTCGGTGCGATGGCGCAGGGCCTGTTCTGTTCCCTTCTGATCGGTACCATCATACGGACGCTGGGACAGCAGCTGCATATCCAGTTCCTTACGGATATCGGGAGCTATGCAATGGCAGTATCCGGACCGGCAATGGCAGTAGCTATAGGACATGCGCTCCAGGCTCCGCCTATGGTGCTGTTCTCTCTTGCAGCGGTAGGATGGGCGGCAAATGCAGAAGGCGGCGCAGGCGGCCCGCTCGCCGTTCTGATCATCGCAATAGTTGCTGCTGAGTTCGGTAAAGCGGTGTCAAAAGAGACCAAGGTGGATATACTGGTAACGCCAGCTGTAACTATTCTGATAGGCGTTGCCCTTGCCAAACTCATAGCTCCGCCGATAGGTACCGCCGCCAATGCTTTCGGGCTCATGATAGACAGTGCCACAAAGCTCAGACCGTTCTGGATGGGCATTGCAGTCTCTGTACTCGTAGGTATAGCACTCACTCTTCCCATCTCCTCCGCAGCCATCTGCTCCGTGCTGGGGCTCACCGGTCTTGCAGGCGGTGCTGCAGTCGCCGGCTGCTGTGCGCAAATGGTGGGGTTTGCAGTGATGAGTTTCCGTGAAAACGGATGGGGCGGTCTTGTCTCTCAGGGACTCGGCACCTCAATGCTGCAGATGCCGAACATAGTTAAGAATCCCAGGATATGGATCGCTCCGATACTTACATCTGCCATTACCGGACCTATAGCGACCTGTGTTTTCAAAATGCAGATGAACGGTGCCGCAATAAACTCCGGCATGGGAACCTGCGGGCTTTGCGGGCCTATAGGAGTATGGACAGGATGGATCAGCCCTTCTGAAACTGCTCTTGAGCGCGGTGCATCTGCGATCAATGCAGGTGCATTCGACTGGCTCGGACTTATGCTTATTTGCATAATACTTCCTGCAGTTATCTGCCCTCTGCTCAATCTTATCTGCAGAAAGATCGGCTGGGTAAAAGAGGGAGATCTTAAACTCGACTGAAAAATCAGCTGTATAGTCAGGAGAAATGAAAATGAACGAAAAACTCAGTGCGTATCTTTCCGCCCGGGATTATGACAGGATAACCCTCGGCTGTATCGAATGGATTAAAAGCTGGTTCGCGGAGAACGGGCCCTCTTCCCCGGCCGTTATAGGCGTTTCCGGCGGCAAGGATTCAAGCGTTGTATCCGCTCTCTGCAGAGAGGCGCTCGGAAAGGACCGTGTTTTCGGAGTCCTCATGCCGAACTCCGTTCAGCCTGACATAGACTATTCCAGGCTGCTCGTGGAGCATCTCGGCATAGCACATGCGGAAATAAATATAGCCGAAGCGGTGAACGGCGTAAGAAATTCGATCCGCGCAGGCGGCCTTGATTTTACCGACCAGATGACGATAAATCTTCCGCCGCGTATCAGGATGACTACTCTTTACGCCGTGTCCCAGTGCATGAACGGCAGAGTATCAAATAACTGCAACCGCTCAGAAAACTACGTGGGATACTCCACCATATTCGGTGATGCCGCAGGCGACTTCTCTCCTCTGGCAAACCTGACGGTGACCGAGGTGAAGATCATGGGCAGATGTCTCGGACTGCCTGAGATGTTCATAGAAAAGCCGCCGTCCGACGGCCTTACTGACAGGACAGATGAGGACAATTTCGGTTTTTCCTACGAAGCGCTGGACACATATATCCTGACGGGCTTCTGTGCTGATGAAGGCATAAAAGCGCTGATGGACAGACGTCACAAAGCCAATCTTTTCAAGCTCAGGCCGATGCCTGAATATGTTTTTGATGCTAAGGAGTAATGATGAATCAGCAGGATAACAGAAACATCACCATGGTAATGGACTTCTACGAGATGACCATGGCGAACGGATATTTCAACAACCATGTCAATGAAACCAAAGCTGTATTCGACGTTTTTTTCCGCAAGAACCCGGACAATGCCGGCTTCTCTATTTTTGCAGGTCTCGAGCAGGTCATCGAGTATATCAAGAACCTGCATTTCTCTGCGGATGACATAGCATACTTCCGGAGTCAGAATCTTTTCAGCGAGGAGTTTCTTTCATACCTGGCGGCTTATCATTTCAGCGGTGATATCTATGCAATGCCGGAGGGCACGATAGCCTATCCAAACGAGCCTCTTCTTACGGTAGTTGCCCCGCTTCTCGATGCACAGCTTGTTGAAACGGCCATACTTCTGCAGGTGAACCATCAGTCTCTGATAGCCACCAAGACCAACAGGATAGTGCGTGCCGCCGAGGGCAGAGCAGTTTCCGATTTTGGCGCAAGACGCGCGCATAATGTTGACGCAGCTGTTTACGGAGCCAGAGCTGCATATATCGGAGGCGCAGTCGGTACCGCCACAGTGCTTGCAGGCCAGATGTTCGGCATACCGATCTCGGGGACCATGGCCCACAGCTGGGTGATGTTTTTCGAGAACGAATATGAGGCTTTTAAAAGATATGCCGAGACCTATCCGGATTCTACGTTATTGCTAGTAGATACCTTCGATGTTCTTAAAAGCGGCGTTCCCAATGCCATACGCATAGCAAAGGAAGTCCTTGAACCAATGGGCAAGCGCCTTAAAGGTATCAGGCTGGATTCCGGCGACCTGGCATATCTTTCCAAGGAGGCAAGGGCAATGCTCGATGAGGCAGGCCTCACCGACTGCATTATAGTTGCTTCAAACAGCCTCGATGAATTTACCTTGCAGTCCCTTAAGCAGCAGGGTGCAAAGATAGACAGCTTTGGCGTAGGTGAAAGGCTGATCACATCAGCTTCCAACCCCGTCTTCGGTGCTGTATATAAAATGGCGGCCATTGTAAAAGACGGGAGGTTCATCCCAAAAATAAAAGTCTCCGAGACCCCGGAGAAGATCACAAACCCCGGTCTCAAAAAGGTCTACCGTGTGTATGATGCTTCCGGTAAAGCGATAGCTGAATACCTTACGCGCGCAGATGAACAGATCGACTTCACGCAGCCGGTGCGCTATATCGACTCACAGAAATACTGGAAGAACCGCTATTTTGAAAACTGCACATTCAAAGAGCTTCAGGTGCCTGTTTTCATAAACGGTGAATGTGTTTATAAGTGCCCTCCGCTCAAAGATGTCCGCGATTATGTGCGCCGGCAGCTCAATGAGGAGATCTGGGATGAGGAACAGCGTTTTACCAATCCGCATACCCACTATTTCGACTTCAGTCCGTTGCTTTACGAGACAAAGATGGATCTTCTCTCCGGTGACCGCAACGGCTGATGAGAACGGCGATATACGGGGGAAGCTTTAACCCCCCTCATCTGGGACATATATCTGCCGTGAACACCGTTATATCCGACCTGAAGCCTGACAGGATTCTTATAATGCCGGACTGTATAGCTCCGCATAAGGCCATGGCCGAAAACACTCCCTCACAGGAGCACCGACTGGAGATATGCCGGCTCGCTTTCGGTGACATACCTGGTATAGAGATATCTGATATGGAGATCAGAAGAGGCGGCAGAAGCTATACGGTGGATACTCTTGAGCAGCTTATTGCGCTCTATCCGGAAGATGAGTTCTATCTCGTCATCGGTTCCGACATGCTCACCAGCTTTACAACCGGGTGGTACCGGTTTGAGGATATACTGAAAATGTGTACCCTGACGGTGATCTCAAGGGAAAAGGACGACCTGGAGGAACTTGCTCAGAACGCCGAAATGCTGAAAGCCCGGTATAACGCTAAAGTCATCATCCTGAAAAACCACAGACCGGTGATCCTCAGTTCCAGTGACGTGCGAAAAGCGATCCGCGAAAGTGCTGTATCGGGTATGCTGAGTGATAAAGTCTGGGAATACATAAAAGAAAACGGTCTGTACACTTAGTACAGACCGTTTTCTTTCAACATACCTATTCCGCTTCTGTTCTCTTCTTTTTAAACAGCACGTCTCTGTACTGCAGAAGAAGCATAAGTCCGAAAAGCAGTAATATGATCCCCATGCATACGAACTGATGTGTCATGCTGCGGGGCACGAATCCCATCATTAGCAGCATAGGCGCACCGAGCACTATGGACCACAGGTTCTGATAGATCAGGTTATGAGAGGCGGGCGTCTTGAAAAGCGGGTCGATCTCACGCAGAAGAATGACACCGGTAGATGCTGTCCCGGTCAATGTGCCGTACATGACAAGGAACATTTCATCAGAATACCCCGGGAAGAGATGTCTGCCGATCTTCTGGCAGTACCAGTATGTCACAAACGCTCCTGCAATGCAGACGAGCAGCAGTGGAACCCAGAATTCCTTGTAGCGAAACGCCGAAAGATCGATCGCGGCAATTGATGCAACAAACATAATATCGAACATCAGTGCACTGATGCGGTTGAGCATAAAGTTATTGGTGTACTCTCTGTGCATTATGCCTTTTGCTCTCAGTTTGTTGCCGATATTTTTAAACAGGATGGCCCATGCAGTACCAACGAGGAAGTTGAATCCCCATACCAGAGGATTGATCGTATTCATGGCAAATCCGCCGGCGGGTGCCAGAACGAATTTATACAAAAGCCACATTGACAGGAATGCCACTGCATAAGTCAGGAACACGAGTCCGAACTGGATGGTGAGCTTGTCCATGGACTCTGAAACCGGGATCTCATTATCGCCGCAGTAATCCTCAGCCTTAAGGTCATCCCGGAGTTCCTCTCCGTCCTTGCGGAGCCTGTTTTTTATTGCAGGTCTGTTTAGGTAAATGATACCTCCTACACTTGCACTTACAAAGCCCATTGCGGCGATAGTAAGCCCGAAGCTGGAGCCGTTAGTGAATCCGTATCCGTTCTGGTAATTCGTTCCCCAGTTGAATGCCTGCCCTGGCCCTTGCCCGTAGCCCATAGGAAGAATGATGCCTCCCGCGGCAAAGCTGCCTATAAGGTAAAACAGCACTGTTGTAATGATAAGTCCGACTATGGCCTGTATGAGATATCCGCCTACCATCATAGTTGATGTATTGAAAACATCTCTGCGGGCTTTTTTCCCCTTGACCCCGTCTAGATGCCGCCAGGCAAGTGCTATGAAGCCGAGGCCGAGACCGTGATATGTAAGTGCTTCGAGCGTGTTTGCCTGAAACATGGATGCACCGGTGATCGCTTTGTAAATGCTGTCTGCGATCAGAGCGATAAAACCGCCGAGGACCGCACTCGGCAGAAGCGATCTGCGGAGAAACGGGATCTTTCTCCGCAGGATATTTGCAAGTAGCATGGCTCCTATCAGCACTGCTATTGTAATTACAAAAGACCAGATCTCAACGTCCCAGAAATTGAAAGAACCCATTTCGAGCCCCCTTTATACATAATTCTTTTTGTTAATAATACAACATTTTACAGCCGTTAATCAATGGTCAAAGGGGAGAATTATTTAAAATATTTAAAATAAAAGACGCGTCGGCATTACTGTTTGCTGACGCGTCAGATACTATTCTTATATCTTCTTTGAAGCCCGGATTATCTGATCAGATACTCTCAAATTCCGCAACAATCTCTTCCGAGGGCTTTTCAGTTGCAAGGCTTACAACTACGATTACTATGCTGGAGATGATGAATGCGGGCAGCAGTTCATAGATCGCAAGCACACCGCCGAGTCTGGCAACTCCGAATTTCCAGATGAATATCATTGCCGCACCTGTTATCATCCCGCAGATCGCGCCCCACTTGTTGCAGCGCTTCCAGAACAGGCTGAAGAGCATGATTGGCCCGAAGGTAGCTCCGAATCCCGCCCAGGCGAAGGAAACCACCCGGAATATCGAGCTTGACGGGTCACGGGCGAAGATGATACCCAGTATCGCCACTGCAATGACTGTAAGTCTCGCAACTATCATATTGGCTTTGTCACTCAGTTTTACTCCGAAGACACCGTTGAGCAGATTCTGCGTGACGGCAGATGCCGCACCTAGAAGCTGAGCATCAGCCGTGGACATTGTTGCCGCGAGGATGCCAGCAAGGCAGAGTCCTCCGATTATCGCAAAGAAAACGCCCTTCTGCGCAAGAAGTGAGGAACTGTCAACTATAATGCTCTCGGCAGCTGATGCGCTTTCATATGCGGGGACAGCACCAACCTTCAGCATTGAATAGCCAACTATACCTACAAGTACTGCCACCCCGAGAGATACCACACACCAGATGCTGCCGACTCTGCGGCTGATATCGAGCTTTTCCTCGCTTTCAACCGCCATGAAGTGGACGAGAACATGGGGCATGCCAAAATATCCAAGGCCCCAGGCCAGGGTCGTGGCAATCAGGAAGGGAGTGTACCTTCCTGCTGTGCTGCTTACGATGCTGGTGTTTCCGAAAATACTGAGATATCCGGGAATGCTCTGCGCATTGGCAACAACATTTGACCAGCCGCCGGCCACCCTGATGCCGAAAAACACCATCACTATGAGTGAGAATGTCATTACTATGCTCTGTATAAGGCTAGTAACGGATGCCGCCATGAATCCGCCAAGTGCGCAGTAGGCTACAATGACTATCGCAGAGATGATCATTGTGGTCATGTAGTCAAAGCCGAAGAGGCTGTGGAAAAGCTTGCCGCAGGCCGAAAAACCCGATGCCACATACGGAACGAAGAAAACGATTATCATCAGACCGCCTATGATCTGAACGATTTTTGTATTGTCTCTGAAGCGGGTTGAAATGAAGTCCGGCACTGTTATTGCACCGAGCTTCGAACTGTAGCGCCGCAGCTTTTTAGCTACAAACAGCCAGTTGAGATAAGTGCCGATTGAAAGGCCTATCGCGGTCCAGCTCGCCTCGGCGACACCGCAGAAAAGAGCAAGTCCCGGAACTCCCATCAGAAGATAAGCGCTCATGTCCGAAGCCTCGGTACTCATTGCCGTTACTATTGGTCCGAGCTTTCTTCCGCCAAGGTAGAAGTCCTCAGAATTTTTGTTTTTCGAATAGCGTACCCCTATATAGAGCATGCCGATAAGATAGACTATTATCGCTATAAGAACGCAGATGCTTGAAGATGTCATGTTTTTGTCCTCACTTATTTAATAAACAAAATGGATTATAAACACCCCGTATAACAGCATCAAGCGCAATCATGATGAAAAAACTTGAAACTCTCCTTTTTTCGTTTATAATATTAGAAAAAGTAATTATATTCATAAAAGTATGAGAATTATTCATGAATACTTCAAAGTATGAGACATTCCTTGCCACCATAGAAGCAGGCAGTCTGACGCAGGCGGCAGAAACCCTCGGCTGTACGCAGAGCGCAGTAAGTCACAGTATTGCCTCTCTTGAGTCAGAGCTCGGTTTTCCTCTCATCACCCGCAGCAGAGGCGGTGTGAAGCTGACTGAAGAAGGCGAGAGACTGCTTCCGGCAATGCGCTCGCTGATGGCAAGTGTGGAAAATCTTGATCAGACGGCCTCCTCAATAAGAGGACTTCAGGCCGGTACAGTCCGTATCGGTGCTTTCACCTCGGTTGCCGTCCACTGGCTGCCGCCTATTCTCAAGCATTTTCAGACAGACTACCCAAACGTGGAATTCCGTCTGCTCAACGGAGACTATCACGATGTCGATCATTGGGTGCAGGAGGGAAACGTAGATCTGGGATTCATCAACATGCCAACATCGCTCGACTGCGACTGCATAGCCCTGATGGAGGACCGTCTTCTTGCCATAGTTCCTGAAGACAGCCGCTTTGCTTCTTACCCTAAGTTTCCGCTCATTGAATGTGAAACCGAACCCTTTATCAGTCTGCTTGAAAGTTCCGACCATGATGCGAGGAGAGCCCTTGACTCTGCGGGAGTAAAGCCCAATGTCCGCTTTTACACAAAAGATGATTACGCTATCATAGCCATGGTGGAACAGGGACTGGGCATTTCCATCATGCCCGAGCTGCTGCTGAAGGGAAGGCATGACCGGGTCAAAGTTTTGCCTCTCCAGCCGGAGGCTGTGAGGACTATTGGGCTGGCGATAGCCTCAAAGGGGCCGGCAGCGCTGAAATTTGCCGAGTATGTCATCGACTTTGTCAGAAACGGGAGGGAAAAGTGATCATGACAAATTTCAGATTTGAAATAAGCTATGACGGGACGCGGTACTACGGCTGGGAACGGCAGCCCGGCAGAGATACGATACAGGGCAAGCTCGAGACAGTACTGAGCCGTATGACCAGTGTGGAGTCAGAGATCACCGGAGCCGGCAGAACAGACGCGGGTGTGCATGCCAAAGCAATGATCGCCAATGCTCATCTGGAAACTCTACTCAGTCCGAAAGAGATACTTGACTATATGAACCGCTATCTTCCGGATGATATATCCGTCAATCACGTGGACATAGTATCCGACCGGTTCCATGCCAGATACAACGCCGCAGGCAAACTTTATACATATACGTGCTATGTTGGTGATTCAAAGCCCGTGTTCAACAGGAAGTATGTAACAATCCTTGAATCGGTTCCGGATATAGATTCTATGAAAAAGGCGGCGTCATATCTCGTTGGTGAGCACGACTTCAAGGCATTCTGCTCCAATCCGAAAATGAAAAAATCCACCGTGAGAACAGTGGATACTATAGAGATAGTAAAAAGGAAAGACTTAATTTACTTTAATTTCCATGGTGACGGATTTCTCCAGAACATGGTAAGGATCATAACAGGTACTCTTCTGGAAGTTGGCTTCGGGCGGATGACTCCTGCCGAAGTAAGGGATATACTCGAAAAAAAGGACCGCCGCCTGGCCGGTCCCACGGCGCCGCCGCAGGGACTCAGCTTGATCAGGGTCGATTACTAACCTATTATAATTATAATAAAGAAATATAAGCAGACATAAAGCAGCGGGGCAGGAATACTTCCTGCCCCGCTGCTCATCAGTTTATTAAACAACATTATGATCAAAAAGGTCTTTCGTCGCTCGTAAGATCCATCCAGTCGCATTCGGCCTGGGTAAGAGTGATGTCAAGTGCTTCGAGAGAACTTATGAGCTCCGCATGGTTGTTTGCGCCTATTATCGGGAAGACATCCATAGGCGTTGCCATAGTATAAGCCATGGCTATCTGCGGAACAGTCACTCCTTTATGTTTTGCAAGTTCAGCTGCGCGCTCCATCCTGGTGAAGTTGTCCGGATAGCAGTAGCCTACTCTGAGACCTTCGGGAGCCTTATCGGGATCTGCGGTAAATGCCTCGCGTGTGAGCCAACCGACACAGAACCCTCCCGAAAGCGGTGAATACGAAGCTACAGGAATCTGAGTATCTACGCAATACTGTCTCTCCGCTTTGTACTTGGGTCCGGATATGGTGCCGCTTCCCTGCATAAAGGGATCGCCCACCATTTCTGCAAGTGAGAAATGCTCCTCAATGATTGAGAATCCCTGCAGACCGTGCGCTTCCGCATAGGCATTGGCTTCTTTTACCCTTTCGATGGACCAGTTGGCAGCACCGAAAGCTTTTACCATTCCCTGCTTTTTGAACCTGTTGAGGGTGTCAATTATAACTTCAACGGGGACTTTCGGATCATCCCTGTGGAGGTAAAGCACATCCACATAGTCCGTATAAAACTTGGTAAGGGTATCATAAAGCTGGCTCTCCATATCGAAGGGATGGATCGTGGACCGCTGAAGGAATGGTTCAAAGTCAAAGTATGAAGGATGGCCGCACTTTGACATGATGACTATGTCATCTCTCTTAATACCGCTCTCCTTGATCCACTTGCCGAGCGCGATCTCAGTGGAGCCGACATTCGGTGCGCCATAGCTGTGCGCTGAATCGATGGTATTGATCCCGTTTTCGAATGCATCATTAAGGTGCTCGATCTGCTCGGGCTTTGCGGTCGGGGTCGTGATATAGGCTGTTCCCATGATATAACGGCTGACCTTCTTGTCTACGCCGTTTATCTTTCCGTATTTGATCATAGATCTTCTCCTTTTCAGTAATTAATTAGTTTATAACTTACTGATATTTTAAATCATTGGAGCATGCAATGCAAGTATACAAGCAGTCGAAACAATGATAAGAATCAGCTCAGTTCAGGAAATCCTTCAGTTTCTTAGAGCGGCTCGGGTGGCGGAGTTTGCGGAGGGCTTTCGCCTCGATCTGGCGGATTCGCTCACGGGTGACATTGAATTCTTTTCCGACTTCTTCAAGCGTACGGGTGCGTCCGTCTATGATACCGAACCGAAGCTCAAGCACTTTTTTCTCGCGAGGCGCCAGCGTTTCAAGAACTTCCTCAAGCTGTTCTCTCAGAAGTGAGAAGGATGCTGCCTCGGAAGGCTCGGATGCATCTTCATCCGGAATGAAATCTCCCAGATGTGAATCCTCTTCCTCTCCGATAGGAGTCTCCAGCGAGACCGGTTCCTGAGCGATCTTAAGGATATCTCTGACCTTTTCAACAGGAAGCCCCATCTCTTCGGCAATCTCTTCAGCCGAAGGATCATGACCGAGCTCCTGGAGCAGCTGTCTGGAGACACGGATAGTCTTGTTTATGGTCTCCACCATATGTACCGGTATCCTTATAGTGCGCGCCTGGTCCGCGATCGCCCTGGTAATAGCCTGGCGGATCCACCATGTTGCATAAGTTGAAAACTTATAGCCCTTTGTATGGTCAAACTTTTCCACGGCTTTGATAAGTCCGAGATTCCCTTCCTGGATAAGATCCAGAAACTGCATCCCGCGGCCTACATATCTTTTTGCAATGGAGACGACAAGCCTCAGGTTCGCCTCTGTCATGCGATGCTTGGCTTCCTCATCACCCTCAGCCATTCTTATGGCAAGGTCGACCTCCTCCTCAGGAGTCAGGAGTCTTACTTTTCCTATCTCCTTGAGATACATGCGGACAGGATCATCCGTGGCCAGAGTATCTGCCATTGCATCCGTATCCATGATGTCTTCCTCGGTTATCTCCTCGAGGGTCTCCATGTCTTCCATGTCCGGGTCGGCAAGGAGATCGTCATCAAGCAGAGGAACCACATCATCTATTCCGGGTTCGATGTCGATATCATTGTTTCCTGCCACGATATCTATATTGTTGGCTTCAAGGGAGTCATAGAATTTCTCTATCGCCTCACCTTCAATGCCGAGCTCTTCAAGGCATTCAAGCTCTCTGGTGGTAAGTTTTCCCGCTTTTTTACCTTTCTCAAAAAGCTCTGTCAGCTTCTCTTCGGGGGTCTTTTCAGGCTGTTCCTCGCGTTCTTCTTCCTTCTCCCTTTCAGGTGTCTTTTTCTTTGAAGAGCTTCTTTTCTTTTTTACAGGATGCTCCGCTTCGATATCCCCCGTCGGCTCTAAAGTCTCTGCTGTGATCTTCAGCTCAGCTTCAGGCACATTCTCAGCATTTTCTGCGGCAGCATCAGCTTCTTCTGCGGACACTTCTGCAGTCTCCTTTACGATCTCTGCTTCTGCGTTAAGTTTTTCGGATTTCTTTCTGCCCATTATTTATTTCCTGCCTTTCTCAAGTTCCTGTTTTTCTTTTATAATATCGCCAATCGACTTTTTTCTTGCCGCTTTTCTCATGGCTGAAACATAGTCTTCGAACGTTTTTCTGCTGTTTGCAAGAGTCTCAGGTTCTTCTGCGATCCCTACAAGCGCAGACATTTCCTCACTGTTAAGTCCAGCCCCCAGCGAAGCGACAGTCACTGCCTCCCCGGCTGCAAGCTTATCCGTGATCACGGTGAAATACTTTCTTAGTCTATCATCCGAAAATTCTTCCGGTAAAGGAAGCTGGACCGTCCGGTAAAGGCCCGGTTCAAGGAAAAGCAGCCGTATGATCCCTTCTTCCGCTTTGGCCGAGGCAGGGTTTTCATACCTTCGCATATTTACCGTTCGGCTGATCATATCCCGCATTTCTCTGGCTTCCGATCTTCTGACCAGCTTTTTTCTCCTGCTCTCCACATCGCTGATGACAGCATCAGGTCTTACCCCTATCATCTCCGCTATCTGTGCGCTGTATACCTGTCTTTCGGCCTGTGAGGGCAGGGCGGCAATCAGAACTTCCGCTTCCGCGACGAATTCCGCTTTCTGATCAGCACGGTTCAGATCATATTTTTCCGCAATCTGTCTGAGCTTGAAGTCCGTCCTGTTTTCAGAGTTGTCAATCAGTTTCTGGAATGCATCAGCTCCTTTGGCTTTGATAAACTCATCCGGATCCTTATAGTCTCCCTCAAGCCTCAGAACCCTTACCTTAACATCGAGTTTTTCAAAAATGCCTATCGCTTTGGTCGTAGCCTTGGCGCCTGCCCCGTCACTGTCGTAGGCAATGAGTATCTCATTTTTATAGTGTGAAAGAAGCTGCGCCTGCTGTTCAGTCAGAGAAGTTCCCAAAGAAGCCACGGCAGAATCAAAGCCCGCCTGATGCAGTGAAGCTACATCAATGTTTCCTTCAGAAAGGATAAAATAATCCCTCTTTGATTTCTTGGCAAGATTCAAAGCAAAGAGGTTCCTGCCTTTTGTGAATGCTACGGTCTCAGGTGAGTTGAGGTATTTCGGACCATCACCTTCAAGAAGCCTTCCTGAAAAAGCTATCACATTGCCTCTGACGTCGATCACGGGGAACATGAGCCTGTTGCGGAAAGTATCATAAAATCCGCCGTTTTTCCCCTTTTTTACAAGCCCCGCATCACTCAGATCAAAATCCGAATATCCCTTATCCCTCATTGCGTTCCGCAGGCTGTCCCATTTATCCGGAGCGAATCCCAGGCCGAAATCCGTTGCCGTCTTTTTGCTTATCCTGCGTCTGTCGATATAGTCCCTGCACTTTGCGCCTTCCTCAGACAGGAGCTTTTCATGATAAAACCTTGCAGCGTCCCTGTTCAGCGCATAGATCCTTGCGCGTTTTCGGCTTTCAGGATCCTCCTGTCTTTCGGGCATCTGCATGCCGGCGCGTTTCGCCAGTATTTCAACTGCGTCCGGAAATGAAACGTTCTCAATCTCCATAATAAAATTGATAACGCCTCCGCCTTTTCCGCATCCAAAGCAGTGATATATCTGCTTTGAACGTGAAACGGAAAAGGACGGCGTCTTCTCATTATGGAATGGACACAGTCCGAATAGATTGCTGCCGCTTCGTTTATTCAGAGCAACATACTGCGAAACAACGTCAGCTATATCATTTTTCTCAGTCAGTTCCGTAAGAAAACTATCTGAAAACTGTGGCATTTTCTCTCCTTTATTTCACAGTCCACGCCAAAGGGATGAAAAGCCTCTCGTATGTCTCAATGGCGTATCCGTCCGTCATACCGGATATATAGTCGACTGCAACGCGTTCAGCTCCGTCCGTTTCA
>JAEEGL016341383.1_pt1 | contig 20571 bp, 15 predicted proteins | sample 9134231 | NCBI WGS metagenome assembly JAEEGL01 (sample SAMN16246548, study PRJNA631951) | gut metagenome | biome: gut microbiome; feature: rumen; material: fiber-attached | host: Bos | place: Iran: Karaj | collected 2018-10
CATTTACAACTCGACAGATTTAAACTGCCAGAGAAAATTCAGAGATTTTCTCTTTTGCGGATTGGCTCTTCAACATTTAAGCGACCTTGTTTGTCTTGAGAATGGATTGTCCGTTATAAAGCCAAGGAAACCTAGCGAAAGAGATAGGCGAACCGAGTATCCGAAGAGGATTAAATATCGTGATTTAATCAAAGAAGATATCAACAAATGCATGTCCAAATATCCTAAAGACATGGAAGATTTGTTCCTACTTCTTGAGGAAATGGGATACGAAATAAAGCGCGGAAAGCAAGCAGCGATTAAAGGCTCAGAACAAAAATCCTTCATCAGATTTAGGACTTTGGGCGAAGGATATAGGGAAGAAGATCTTGAAAAAGTCTTTGAAGGCAAAGCCAAGTTCGGATACAATTCAGGAGCAAGTGAAAGAAATAGTTCTGTCGAAGAACTCGACAAAAAAGAACCGGAACTTGATATGCTTCTTGATATTCAAAAGATAATTGCCAAAGGAAAAGGTCCCGGATATGAACGATGGGCCAAGGTTCATAATGTAAAAAAGATGGCACAGACACTTCTCTTTCTTGAGCAACATGACATGCGAGATTATGATAAGCTTGCTGAAAAAGCAAGCGAAGCTTCAGCGAAGTTTGGAGAGATATCCGAACGACATAAGCAGATAGAAGCCAGGATGAAAGAGATTAGCAGTCTTAAAGAACAGATAATAAATTATTCCAAGACGAAAGATGTTTATGTCGCATATCGTAAGAACGGATACTCTAAAAAGTTCTACGAGGCAAACAGGGAAGCGATTACTTTGCATAAAGCTGCCAAGGAATATTTTGGGAAAATCAAAGGTCCAATTCCTAAGTTAAAAGATTTAAATTCTGAGTATAATGAGCTCTTAAAAGAGAAAAAGAAAACTTATGCTGAGTATCGACAAGCCAGACAGGATTTAAAGGATTATCAGACAGCAAAATATAATGTGGATCAATTTCTTAATAAAGAGCTAGTTGAGAAGGGGGAACATAAAAGGGAAAATAGAGATTTATTACGATAGTAATCAGGGAGATTTCACTGGAGGGATTTGGTGGGTCTCCCTCTTTTTTTATTTTCTTTTTTACGACGAATGACTTGGCTGTCATGACAGTAAATGGATTTTAAACAGATATCAAGTGTGCGATGACAACCATGATAATGATACTGATCTTCAGTCTTATGTTTATGGTAGATATAACAAGTCCTTCGGTAATTTGTTTCATCGGAATTAACAATATGCCAGTAGTGACCGGTATTCTTGCTCCGAATGGTTACAACATAATAATTTCGATTGATAATTTCGAAATAATTAGAATCAATATTTAGTTCTGCTTCAGAAAACATAGGCAATAACCTCCTTAAAAAAATATAAAAAATATTATTAGTTAGGGAAACAATGCTAGAAATTAGCATGAATTTTGATGTGATTCGATTGTAACAAGGAAAAAAAGAATATGCAAGAATGAAAAAGAAATTGTTAATAAAGCATCAACTTTGTTGAGGCGTGGCACCGAAGACTTGTGAGGCTCTAGGGGTTTGGGGGCATAGCCATCCGACAAGCATTTTGCCCTTGTACGTACAAGGGCACTGCTTGCCAAAAAACCTAAAACATATTCTTAGTTGATGCATTTTAGGTAAATCAGAAAGAAGAGAGTCTGAAAATACACTTGATTACAATCGTTACGTTTATTTTGTTAAAGCACCGTTATGATAGGAAAAGTGTGGGGAGTTCTTGTACAAACGCCCCGAATCCGTTTATTTATAGATACATTTTTGATATAATTAATATGTTCTTTTGTGGTTTTTGAACAAGAAAAATTGGTTTTGATAATGATAATTGAAGATATAGATATGTTTTGTATTAAATCTGAGGTGTTTTTATGAAAAATGAAGTAAATTACATTCAAAACTATATAAATACAAATCCTATTTATGAAAAAATTAGATTTAGAAGTTTATCAAGCAAGGGAGATTCGGTAATTCATCCTGTTCTTCAGGCCAGCCAAGCTATTATTGACAAATTTTTAAAGGAAGGCAAACGAAGAATAGTAATTGTATTACCAGATGATGAAACAAACATCTTCCCGTTGCTGATTGCAAAATATTTTTCAAATATTCAAGAAAGACCAGAGTATGTTCATAATATTTTTGATGAAATCTCTGAGGGGCAACATCTTAAACTTGGAAAAGCAGTTGTGGAGTTTGTAAATTTTAATTCTGAAGAGGGGATAATTAAATTAAAAGTTGGCAGAGAATCCAAAAATATATATCCGTCTTTATATACGGAGCCAATAAAAGAATATATGCTGTATTTTGAAAAAAGTAACTCGGCATTATCCAAGGAAGAAAAATATTTAGCTGAAAGGAAAAACATTAAAGAACAAATAAATGAACAGGGTATGGCTGATATTGAACTGTTAACCACAAAGCGTACAGTTTTGAATAAAACATATTTGATACTTTCTCTGAAGAATGAGAGTATAGAGTATTTGAATGATTTATATGTTTCAAACAAAGCATTTTCAGACATAGTTATTTTTGGCGGGATAGATGTTGATTCTGAAAAAGGTTATGAGATTTACAATTCAGGAAAATTAGATTGTCTTCCCGGAATAATAATATCTCCCAGAACAAGTGACATAAGATACACGTTAGAAAAAGAGGAAATGGATCAAAAAATAGAATCAGTAGTTGTGATGCCAAATAAAGTTCAGGAATTATTAAGTAATACAGGTGAACTTAAGAAATGCTTAAAGACAAATGTACCAATGGTAGTCTTTGCAACCGAAAATGATTTTGAATTTTTCCCTGTATTTGATGAATTAGGATTTGAGTTTTGGCAATGGACACCTGAGAATTTAGGGGACAATGGACTGTCTAGTATAGATAATGTGCAGGATTCAGGTTTATTTTCGTCATTTTCAAAAAAAGTATTCAATGCCTCAAACTGTGAAATAGAATCTAGGATAATTAAAGATTCATTTATGAGTGAGGGGGTTAGAAATCTACGAGCGTTGATAAAAAAGGTTGATACATTTTCGAATGATATGCAATCTGGACTTTTCGAATTATATAAAACAGGAAAAAGTTTATTCGATATTGTGACTCCGATTAGCATAGATATGATGAAGGAAATAGAGGATAAATTATCTTCATTTAGAGAAAAATGGATTTACCAAAAAAAATATTGGAGTGATACTGAAATCGAAAATGAGATTGAAAACGGATTATCTTTTATAGAAAAATCATTAGAAAGTAGACATCTTCCAAAATCGGATTCATTGGATGAACTTATAAAATCATGTGGAGAGAAAAATATAGCAATTGTAGTATCAAATCGCTATAGATTCAAGAAAAATCTATCAGACAGGGCGTTACAACTGTGGCGAGATAAAACAGTGAAAGTTTATTCTGCATCGGAATATATTAGACAATGCGAAAACAGTAGTTTGTTTTTTGAACGAGTTATAGTGACTTTTTTTGATAATGTTAATTATATTAATGTGAAAAATACATATTGTTATAAAAAAATAACCTATCTTTTATATGATTTTGAGAATCAATGGAGACTGAGACACATAAAATTAATCTCTAATTCTGTTCCAACAGAAAAGATTCAAATGAACGCGAAACTATTTGGAATAAAAGAGAACAAAAAAAGAGATGACTTAGAAGAAATAATAGAAGATTCTTATTTGAGCAACACTCTATTTGATTATAACTTTGAGAGGAATGTTATTAAAGACATTATATCTCGCAAAAATTCCGTCTATACATATGAAGAATCCATGGAATGTATTCCAATCTTATTTAACTTAAACATTGTAGGTTATTTTTTACCAAAACATAGTTTGGTGGATATAACGGATTTATGCTACGGAAAAACAGATAAGCCGATAAGTAGAGAAGCAGGAACTATTAAACGTGGGAATATCATTTTAGTCAGAAAAAGTGGTAAAGATATTATTCGAGAAAAAGCGGATGAATTATTAGAAAAGAATAATGCTGCAGAATTAAGAAAAAAATCCGAATTATGGGTTGAAGCTTTAAGAAATATGTCAGTTGATAAAAGTTATGATTCTGTTTGCAGCCTTATAAATGATAATGGTGGGGAATGTGATGTTCTTCAGATACGATATTGGTTGGCAGGAGAAACAATTTGTCCTGAAAAAATAAGTGTGCTGTATGCTTTATCTTCCTTGAAATCAAATATTTTGGAAAAAGATAAAGTTGAAGAAGTATATGGAGCAGGGAAAGCTGTTCAAGAGTATCATAGAAAAGCCGGAAGATGGCTTTCTCAGGAACTAAGGCAAAAAGCAAATGAAATAAAAGCAATTTATCAAAGTGGAAAAACAGAGGGATTCTTGGATGGAATAGGCGAGATTTCTATTTTTGTTGTTGAAGAAGTATTGGATAAAGAGTATGTAAGCAGGAATAAGATTAATAGATTTGAGGAGGTTATCTGATGTCACATATGTACCCTAAAAATTTTCCGAGAGAAAATGAAAGTAGTGGTGAAAAAAAGGTATTTGAGTTTTTTAAGGAAAAAGGTAATCCCGATTGGTATGTGTTGCATTCTTTTCATTTGCCCAAGCACCACCATGTCGTTTTTGGTGAATCAGATTTTATAGTTATTGCTCCGGGTTATGGAATTTTTACTTTAGAAATAAAATCCGGAGGAGTTGGGTTTGATGGATCAAATTGGCTGTTTATTAATCGAGAAGGTAAAATAACTGCCAAACCAAGAGGACCATTTCTTCAGGCATACGAGGGCATGTATGAGATTGAAAAAATATTAAAAGAAAAATCTCATGACAAATATAATATTAAAGATTATATGTATGGATTTGGAGTAATTTTTACGGATGAAGATGATTTTAATATGAAAGATGTTCCTGAATATGAGCCTTGGCGACTAATGCAGAGAAGGGAAGTAATGAATTATGAGTTGTTTGTAAAGAAATTGACCGATAATTTCAAAAAGGAACTAACGGAATTAAGAAAAAAAATTCCACAGGTAATATCAAAAGAAGAGGCCTTGGAAATTGTTAACTATCTTCGACCTGAAATAGAGTGTGTTGCACCTCTGAAATCGTTTGTTGAGTATTCAGAAGAGGATTTATTTAAATTGACAGATGAACAATTTATTTGCTTGGACGACATTGGGGCCAATGATCGCACGGTTGTTTTAGGGGGTGCAGGTACAGGAAAAACTATTTTAGCGCGTAAAGATGCCGAAAACTCTTTGAATGCGGGAGAGAAGGTGGCTGTGTTTTGTTACAATAAAAATTTGGCTAGGGATATAAGACGAAGCCTTCCTCCTGAAATCGATGTTTTTCACTTTCATTCATTTTTATATAAGATTTGTAAAGAAAAGTTTAAAGATGAAGTTGAAGACAATTATTATTCGGAGATATTACCTCAAAAAGCTCTAGAAGAATTGTCAATTAATCCGATCAAATACACAAAAATTATAATTGATGAATTTCAGGATTTGTGTACACAAAACTATCTCAAAGTGATAAATGAACTTTTGGAAAATGGTTTGTTTGATGGTAAATTTACTTTCTATGGGGATTTCGCACAACAGGCAATATTTGTAGATGAGGTAAATCTAAATTTGCTTGACAACTTTGCATACTATGCCAAGAAAAAATTATCAATTAACTGTAGAAATACTAAAAATATCGGAAATGAAATGGTTAATGTGACAGGGTATTCGGATTCTCGGTATCTTCTCAAAGTTGAGGGCGAGCCGGTAGAGTATTACACTTGGTGTAACAGAGAAGAAGAGATTCAGCAATTAAAGAAGGTTTTAAAGCTTTTAAAATCGAAAGGGTTTAAATCAGAAGAAGTAGTTATATTGTCTTTAGTCAAAAGAAATAATTCAATTGTCGGAGAGATTGATTCTGAAAAATTTCTTTTTGGTAATATTGATGAAGATCCCAAATCATATCAGGCTTTATTTTCCACGGTACAAGCTTTCAAAGGTTTGGAAAGTAAGGTAGTAATACTAGTTGATGTAGATAACTATGACAACACTCAATTAATGTATGTAGGGTTAAGCAGAGCCAGAAGTAAAATGTATATTTTGGAAAGCGAAAAAGCTTCAAAGCAAAGAAAAGCTGGTTTATGCGGGAGGTAGAGAATGGAGTTGGTACGCGAAAAGCTACTTGATGAAGTCAGAAGATTGTTAATTGGTCCAAATCCGTTAGAAGGGTTTAAACAAGAAAATGGTGAGGAAATATTGTTCGCCGACTCACCTTTAAAAACCTATGTTACGGGAATACTATTTCCACAAATGATTTGTTCATCTGAGTTAGAAGAAGAAAGTAAGGATTACGAAGATATTGATTTAGAAGATGATTTTTCTGATGATGAAGTTGAGGAACAAGTCAAGCGAGAACAAGATAAAAAAAGAAAAACATTTAATAATGATTTTGCTGAAATAGTATCTGAATCTGAAACATCAAAAATAAATAATTATAAACAGTCGGCAATGGGGATTACTGTATGTTTACCTTCATCGATGAACTCTATTTCAGTGATTGTTTCGGTAGGAAAATATACAGAGAAGGATTCACAATATCCATGTGAAAGAAAAGATGAAGACGGAAAAACAATCATTAAATTATCTGAAAAGGCAAAGAAATGCTATTTTAGAAATAATGTGAATAGTACTCTGACTCTTAATAGAGATGAATTGCCGAATAGTGATAACAGATACATAAGTGATAAATATGTATTTTACGATCAAAATGGTAGTCAAGTTAAAGGTTTAGGCTTGGCTATCACATTTAGGATGCATGAAAGCAGGATTAATAGTGATATATATACTATTACTCTTTTGAATACTCAAAAAACGAAAGCAGAGTTTGCCAAAGTTGGAGAATGCTGGTTTCAAACAAAATTTTCTGTAGTTTGTGAATCTGGATTTATTGCACTTCCTGATTCATTCTGTTCGGAGTTGAAAGATGAAGATTATCAATTAAATGAAATGCTCTATAGAGATGTTAAGACATATGGTATTGGACATGGGTGTGCTGCGGTTTGGAAAGCGACTGATAAGGGTTTTCCCAGATCTGTTATAGCAGAAACGCTTCCTGAATACGATGTAAAACCAATCGTACCAGGGAAATCATCCGCCAAATTATTAATGAAAACGTATTTTACTGATAGAGACGAAACATTAAACGATTTATCGTGCATGTGCTCTGAATATGAAGCTTGGATAAAAAAACGCGAAGAAGAAGTAAACTCACTGGATAAAAGGTTTTTATCTGTAGCTAATAAACAGATTGAATTGGCAAACAAATGCTTATCAAGAATGAAAAAAGGATTAGATTTGATAGGTTCTGATGATAATATTTGGACTGCTTTTAGTTTTGCCAATAAGGCAATGCTGATGCAACAACTTCACTATAAATTACCTTTAGTTGAGTATACGGGTTTGGATACCGATACATTTGAAATGAAATTAGAAAGAGAAATACAATTACCAAATACCGAAGACGAAAGTACTTGGTATAATCCGGACGGAACTATTGTGTATGGAAAGTGGAGGCCTTTTCAAATTGCATTTATATTGATGAATCTTTTGTCCATGACAAATAAAAAATGTAGTGATAGAGATATAGTTGATTTAATTTGGTTTCCGACTGGTGGTGGAAAAACCGAAGCTTATTTGGGTTTAACAGCTTTTACTATTTTATATAGGAAATTGATGAATCCTGAAGATAGTGGGACTACTGTAATTATGAGATATACTTTGAGACTATTGACAGCTCAACAGTATGAAAGAGCAGCTTCGTTAATATGTGCCTTGGACGAAATTCGTGAAGAAAATACAGAATTATTTGGTTTAAACAGAATAACAATCGGTCTCTGGGTGGGCGATTCATTAACTGACAATAGTAGTGCTGCTGTAATAAAACGTATTCAAGATGTTCGAAAAGGGAAAAGCAAAGAGAATATTTCTATTATGTTGAAATGCCCATGGTGTGGGGCAAGCATGGAAACATTTACTAAAGATAAAACCAACGAGACGCCTGGATATGAAATTAGTTCGGATAAAAAAAGAGTTGTGTTTTGTTGTGCTAATGCAAGTTGTTCTTTTCATGAGGAAAAAAGAGCACTTCCGTTAGTTCTTTTTGATGATGAAATATATGAAAAGCCGCCAACACTTTTATTTGGTACTGTTGATAAATTTGCAACTTTACCTTTTAGACCTCAAGCGAAATCCCTATTTGGGGGCTATGGAGATAATACCCCTCCAGATTTAATTATTCAGGATGAATTACATTTGATTACCGGACCTTTAGGTTCGACGGTTGGCTTATATGAGACATTAGTTAATCGATTATGCTGTACAGATAATCATAAACCCAAAATTATTGCATCTACTGCCACTATTAGTCATGCAAAACAACAGTGCAATGCTTTATACAACTGTGGTGAAGAGAATGTTTTTCAATTTCCTGTGCAAGGATTAACATATAGAGATTGTTATTTTGCAGAAGAAAAAAGTGACGCTGTCGGAAGAAAATATGTTGGGTTATATGGTGCTGCAGCACCATCTTCAGCTTCAGCATCAATTTTCACATTTGCGGCCTTTCTATATGCAATTATGAATATTGACGTTGATAAAGAAGAGGAAAGAGATGCTTATTGGACAAATTTATCGTATTTCGGAAGTATGCGTGAACTTGGTCAAGCGGCAACATGGTATATTGCAGATATAAAAGAACGATTAGAGGTTATTTATCGAAGCAGACTTCAATCGTCTAATAAAGAAAAAAGAAGATATATCTATGAAAGTGGTCTTGCCGAACTTACAAGTCGTATGAGCAACACAGAAATTCCTCAGATATTAAAAGAGTTGGAAGTAAGATATCCAAATAAAGAAAAAAAACCTCTTGATATGTGTTTGGCCACAAATATGGTTTCGGTCGGGGTTGATGTGCCGAGATTGGGTTTAATGACAGTTACAGGGCAACCTAAATCCTTCTCAGAATATATACAAGCTACAAGCCGTGTCGGAAGATCTTCGAATGCTCCCGGCTTGGTTTTCATAATCTATAATACAGGAAAACCAAGAGATAAATCATATTATGAAAAATTCCAAGCGCAACATTCTAAATTATATAAAAGTGTCGAACCTACATCAGTGACCCCTTTTTCAAGACCGTTAAGGGAAAGAGCGCTGCATGCTATTATGGTTGCGCTTCATCGTTTTTATGTTGAAAAAGAAGAATGTAATAATGCTTCACGCTATCCCAATTCGGAAGAATTTGAAGAAATATGTAAAACAATAATAGAGAGGGCTTCGAATATAGACCCTGAGGCTATAGAAGATATTAAGGAACAATTAGACAAATACCGTACTGAATGGGAAGGATGGTCTCCATCGAAATATGAGGATTTGAATCCTTATCATCAAAGTGAAGAAGCTCCGCTTATGTATATTTCAGGTTCAATTCCTTCTTCTGAGTGGCAAGGAAGGGGTTGGAAAACTCAAATGTCGATGCGAAATGTAGATAGGGAATGTCAATTAGACTGTTCTCGCGTTCTTAATGCAAACAAGGAGGATTAGTAATGGCAGAATACAATATCCGACGGGACAATTTGATATCTCCATGGGGAGTGGGTGCTATAGTGCCTTTTCCTCATGATGAATCCTTGATGGTGGGAGGATTAGATTATTGGTTTGATGAAGAGCATTCGATAGATGATTTTTTGGTAGTAGACGAAAGACTCACTAAAAGATTACACGGAAAATTATTTGTTCTTCCGCCTGATTATAGAACTTCACAACAAGATCAATATAATGCTTTTATGAAAATCCCTGCTGTCAGATTTCCTTTATGGAATTATTGTCCTGTTTGTGGAAATATGGAATTAATAGGTATAGCGGGAGGAAGAAAAAGGTGTTCTGGAGAAATAAGAAGAAAAGACAAAAGAAAAACATATTGCTCTGAGGTTAAACAGGAAAAAAGACCTTATTTAATTCCTGAGCGTTTTGTTACAGTATGTAAAAAAGGACATATAGAGGATTTTCCTATAATGGAATGGGTGCATAAAGATGGCTATGAGATTAAAGCAAATTGTAGATTGATAAGGAGCACGGGAGGAGCTTCCTCTTCTTTGGCAGGAGTTAGATACACATGTACATGTGGTGCTTCAAGAAACATGCAAGAAGCTTTTCACAGTGGTGCCTTAGATAGAATGGGATATTTTTGTCGGGGAAGAAGACCTTGGTTAGGAATCAACAGTGATGAAGAATGCGGAGAAAGTTTAACGGTGTTGCAAAGAGGGGCATCGAATGTGTGGTTTGCGAATATTATCAGCTCCATATATATTCCGTGGATACCTAAGTATACTAATTCAAACACAAAAGATTGCATCGCCAAAGGAGTAAATAAATTTAAATCTTCATTAACTAATGGAGAAATAGACAAGGACACAATAAAAAAATTTATAGAAACATATAGCATGATTTATGATGATATAGATCAAGAACAGGCATATGAAGAGATTATTGCAACATTAGAGAATAATACTGGTAAAAGTCAACAGGAAAACGAAGAAGAGTATCGTAAGCAAGAATACGATGTATTAACAAGAAATTCAGGCAAGCCATCTGATGAACTTTGGGTAAAAAATTATAAACAATCAGAATATAAGAATATGAGTTTTCTTAAAACTGTTTCTTTGGTCCACAAGTTAAGAGAAACGAGGGTATTTGTGGGTTTTTCCAGGTTGTTGCCTGAACCAGGGAACACCCCTTCACTAAGTGTAGGAAATGTTGATTGGCTCCCTGCTGTAAAAAATACTGGTGAAGGAATCATGCTTGAGTTTGATATGGATGAATTAAATAAATGGGCTAATAAAGAAAGTGTTAAACAACGCGTAAAAATAATTGAGAATAACCTTCGAGCGTCTAATAAAATAGATAAACAAGAACTTAATCCCATTTATGTTTTATTACACACATTTGCCCATTGTACAATTATTGCTTTGTCAAACGAGAGTGGCTATTCTAATGCATCGATAAGAGAAAAAATATATTGTCCCCAGTTTTTGACTGAAGAAAACCAAATGGCAGGAATATTAATTTACACAGCATCGGGAGATGCTGAAGGTTCGTTAGGTGGACTGGTTCGACAAGGACTACCTGGAAAACTGGAAGAAATAATTAAACTTGCAATTAGCGAGGCAAGATGGTGTGCTGCTGATCCAGTATGTATTCAAAGCCCAGGTCAGGGACAGTCTGGTTGCAATCTTGCGGCTTGTCATAATTGTGCGCTTTTACCGGAAACTTCATGTGAAAACCAAAATATGTTATTGGATAGGGGATTAATGATAGGAACATTAAATGATAGAGAAATAGGGTTTTTTAATAATTCATTATATGAACTGAATTAATAATTCAAAAGAAAAAGAGCAGAGATTTTAACTAAACGAAATTAGTTTAATCCCTGCTCTTACTAATAGTTAATCAGCATATTTCCAGAAAAAACCGCCTGCTTTAGGACGTTCACCAGAACACACTTTATTGATGTTAGCTGCCTGTATTTTTGTAACTCGTTGAGCTTCTCTCGCGGATGAAAAGGTATTCAATACTTCTCCGGTATTAAAATCTATTTGTTGAACACGTCTACCATTTGCATGATAAGGTTTGATATCATCGTGATTTCCAGTATCATATTTCCACATATATCCACCTGACGATTTACTTGCAGATACATTTGGTGATACAACGGAATAAATATTTGCGGAAGGATATGCTTTTTCTGCTTCGGCAATGCTGTTGAAACTTCTAAGGTATTTTCCGTCTAAAGAATACTGACAAACAGGTATAGTTTTATACTTTGGCTTTTTGGGGAAAACGGGAATTAATGCATCGGTGTCGTCTTTATATCTCCAAACATAATTACCTGCTTTTATATGGGTTCTTTGGCAAGATTTATAGATCTGTTTACTGCTTACTCCAGTTCTTCTTTCAGCTTCTGCCATAGAATCATATTCTCCGACAATCTCAAATGTTTCGGCATCTAATTGTAAAACTTCTCTGTTGCACGAAGATTTAGCCAGTGGCTCTATATTATCAGTATTGCCAGAATAATATCTCCATTGATAATTACCTGCACTCTTATAAGTGCTATTATTGGAATATACAGAAGAAAGGTTTTGAATATTTAGTATTTCTTCAGCCTCTTTAATACTATCCCAAGTTTTAATAAAAATACCGTTTAAATCGTATTGATTAATTTTTTTTGCTGTTTTTATGTTTCTAGAAATTGTTTTTTCTTTGGACTCTTGCTTTATAAGGTCAACTATTCGGTAATGTGATTTATCGCGGAAAGAGTATAATTCTTCGTCAATATCGTATACATGAATCGCCTTTGACATAACAAAAGAATAATTATCTGGTAAATCTTTTCTTTTACAATAATTCTGGACAGTTGAATCGGAAACACCTAATTCTTCGGAGGCGAAAACTACGCTTTCGAAAAAATTTACCAATTTGCCGTTATGATATTGATAAACGGGCTTTACTAGTAATTTTCCAGATGTTCCGCCTGAATGAATATTGTATCCATACTTCGGGTTGGTAGTTTTATACAGTTGAATATAGTATTTTTCTCTTTCCCATGCTTCACGTTCGCTTAGGTTTTCCTCTAGTATTTCATGCTTTATGTTTTCCCAACCGTATTTTTTTATTGCTCTGTGAAACAACGTTTGTGTGTCGTAACCATGTCCGTTTTGCCATCTACGAGTCGTATTTTGTTGAGTAATACCAATATATTTTTTTCCATTAGGAGTCGTATGCATATAAACAAGATATAATCTCTTATCTTTTGACTCTGTATTTTTTTCATTCCAAAAGGATTTAGTTCTACCTTGCTCACATTTTCCGCATGTCTGAGTGTGTTTTCTAACTAAATTGCTTGAAGATACCATTTTGGGTTCACTACCGCAATCGCATTGACATAAATAATATGTCCTATTGCTTTTATATTTGGGGAAACGTTTTATGGCGGTTAGTTTTCCAAATTTTTGTCCAGTGTAATCTTTACTGAAAGTTTCTATTGTGGCCTTTGATTTTCTACATCCACAACTTTTAACACCGCCATTATTCAAAAGAGTTGCTAAAACACTCACCTCGTTACCACAATCACATTTACATTTCCAATATACTCTATGATTTTCATCAAGATGATCAAGACTTATAACAGTAAGATTATAGAATCTTTTTCCTATTAAATTTTTTCGATGTCCCGGATTATTGGATTTTATTCCGTGATTACGTGCTATAACCCCAATCTGCCTTTTTGTCAATCCTGGAAAAAAAGGTGATAACTGACCATAATTTGAATTAGGGTAATATTTTCGTAATGCTTCTATTTGGTCTTCAGAATATTTCATTAAGTTAACCTCTTCTAAAACTAAAATAATTATACATCTTTTTATAAATTAAGTATTTATATAAATATAATACTATGAGGTGGAGTTTTGAACGATAATGAGATTCTATGGGACAACATTGTGATTCAGCATACATTTGTTTTTGTATATATAGGAGTATAAAAGTTTGAAAAGATCAAAAGATTACAGGAATATAAGATAAATATGTGTATGGATGATCTTTTTTTTGACTCTTGGCTTTGATATAATTATTCCAACGGAGGAGTTATTATGAGTACCGCGAAAGCGAAAACAATTAACCTATTATTGGAAGACGGAACGCTAAATGGTGTAATAAGCATTGAGGATTCGAGTTGGAACTCAGGAGAATTGTACTCTGCGCCCAGAAATTCAATTGACGATTTAGTTTCGTCAGAGGCTTGTAAAAAATTTGGCGTTTATTTATTAATTTCAGATGAGAAAGTATACATAGGTCAAGCTTCTGATCTGGCCAAAAGAATAAAACAGCATATAGTCGGGAAAGATTGGTGGGAAAGAGCAATAGTGTTAACAACAGTAGGCGATACGTTGAACAGATCAGATATAGATTATTTAGAATCAGTTCTCATTAATCTTGCAAGTTTAAACAATAGGCTGGATTGTGATAATAAAAATAAGGGAAATAAACAAAAGGTTTCAAGATTCAGAAAAGTTGAATTAGATCAGTGGCTAGAAGAGGCGTTACTTCTAATGGAATTGATAGGAGTAACTGTATTTACAAATAATAAGCCGAATGATAAGAAAAAGAAGGCTATTATTAATACGATAGAGAAGAAGAGCAATGAGGAAATAGAAATTCGTGCAAAAAGATATGCAAAGTTATATCTTGAAGAGAATGGATATAAAGTTGATGGGTTCTTCTCATACGCTCAGCGACAAGAAAAGAAAGAAGAATTCTGGATTAATCCGAGAACAGAATTATTATCGGAAGATTGGAAAATTGTTTTAAATAATCAATTCAAAAATGAACTTATTGTAATAGAGGTTCCAGCGGGAACATTTATCCTTAATGATGGAAAGCAGGGCTTTTTTGTTAGGAAAGATAAGACTGAATATATTGATCTAAACATTAATTCCGAAAGTTTTATTGATAGACGAAGTAAATATAGTTTTGAATCATTTATTAAATATCGAATCAAGTATTAAAAAAATAGGCATGTTAGTGCCTATTTTTTTGTTATTGTTCATATGATAAAATAAATAATATTATTTGAAACAATGTATGAAAATAGACAGATAGGTGCTGAAGTTTGAAAAAAACAAAAGAACAAATAAGTTATAATATGCGTCAAGTAAAAAATAAAGATTCTGATATAGAGGTTCTTTTGAGAAAAGAACTTCGAAAGAGGGGAATCTTCTATAGAAAAAATGTCAGAAAAATTTTTGGGAACCCAGACTTGGCGTTTATAGGTTTAAAAATCGCTGTTTTTTGTGATAGTGAATTCTGGCATGGATATGACTGGGAAAAAAGAAAAAATGATTTTAAATCGAACCAAGAGTTTTGGATAACCAAAATTGAAAGGAATATGCAAAGAGATATTGAAGTGACCGAAAAACTCGAGAAAGAAGGTTGGATTGTGTTGAGGTTTTGGGGAAAACAGATAAAAAAAGAAACGGAAGAATGCGTGGATATAATTCAAAAGGCTATAGAAGAAAGAAAAAAACAATAGTTCTATGGGTTTGTAGTATGTAGATGCGTTTTTTATAATTTTTGAAGCTGATATATTATTATGTATGAGGTGGATTATAATAGGGATTGGATAATATAGCTTAAAATGATATTATTTAAGAGTTAGAAATAAACGATGGAAACAGCATTATTGCCTATAGAAATAAGGGGGATTAAGTGAAAGATATTAGGACACTATGTGAAGAATGGTCAAAAAAAACATATTTGGAAGGACTTAACGATTTAGCCATTACAAACAAAAAAAATTATAATCTTACTAAGTCTATATTCTCGAAATTAGGTATTCTTAATAGCCCCATGGATGGTTATTCATGTGAAAAATTGCCTAAGACTGAAGAACAGAGAACCGGAATAAAAAAGACATATTCCGAAATCTTTCATGACGCTATACAACAGAAAGATTTCACTCCTGCATTGTATATGTATCAACTAGTTGTCGAATGTAAGAAGGGAACGGACGAAGAGGCAAAAATAATTGGAGCTTGTGCAAGAGGATTAAGAACTTTGACTTCTTTACTTAGAGAACCAGATTTTGCATATAGTTTACAAAATAGGCTTAAAAAATATGATTCAAAAGTAGCAACAAATCTTAATTCAAAGCAGGATAGTACAGATCATACAGATGTTTTATTAAAATATAAGAAAAAAGAATATCGAATTTGGTTATATCAGTTTTCTTCAAGAGGATTACCGCATGATATAGAAAGGATCACAGGAAAAAGGGGAGAACTACCTGGAGGGACTCACATCTTATGTCCGTTACATACAGAAGTGGCACTAGATTATGATGCTCTTTGTAAACGTTTGGAGAGATATAAAAACAGATTAAAAGAGTTAAATAAAAAGTTAGAAGTATGTAGTGATAGGGCTGTAAAAAAGAGAGAAAGTATTCAAGAACAGATATATAAAATAGAAGAGATGATTGAGGATATAGAACCAGTCATAGTTATTGAGAAAAAAAGGTGTACGGAAGAATTAGATATAGTAAAGGGTTGGTTTTTTTACTCAAGCGCTTATATAGATAGAACAGTTAAATATATTAACCATTTGAATCCGATTGAATATAATAAAGTTGTTGAGTTGTTATCTGCTCCAGAAAAATTTGTTGGCAGTTTACAGGCATTTACAAAGGGGGAATAAAAATGAATAGTGGTGAAAGAGATGAATTGATTTTTAAAATATATATGACATATAAGAGAGATCAGGGACAGAATCTTTTTGGTAAACGGGTTAACAGTGTTGGATTTATGGGGAGAGAATTTGGAAGAATTCCAATTGATTTCAATATCTATTCATTAAACGGAATGGGAGATTTTCAATTAGAATCATTAGGACAAAGAATAGGATGTACAAAGGCTCCAACAAAAGCTAAGGCTGATGTTTGTATTAACGGAGAAAACATATCGCTGAAATCATTAAAAGCAGCGCCTGCTGCTTTAGTTAATCATACAGCAAGACCAGGCTTCGAATTTGCTTGTGCGCATGCAGGTGTTTCAATAGATCAACTTGATATAATAATAGATGAGTACTGGAAGAAAAGAATAGCGGGTGTAATAAGTGAAGATACAAGAATATCCGATCCACAATGTCCATTTTCAAATCATAAAGATTATTTAGGACCGGTTTTAGAATACTTCTTATTTGACGGTACTGGTAGCAGTCTTTCCTGTGCTCCAGCGGATTCAATTATTGAATTCTCGGATCCATTTGATGAAAGGACATACAAACGGCTGAGCAAACAGGATGCGGTAAATGAAGTTTGGCCCAAATTAATATTTAGTTTGAGAGCAAAAAAAGGAATGCCTGCGGATTATGATTTAAATACATATTCCGGAAAAGGAGCTGCAAGTATAGCTAGATGGGTGAAATACCAAAGTGGAGATTATAGAGGAGCTTTACATATTCGTACATCGAGGTAGACGGAGAGAGAAAACGAGGCAAATGAAGCCTCGTTTTTTTATAGTATTCCCAAATCGATAAATTGTTTTCCTATGGCTTCGACAACCACAGTTGGAACGGCATTTCCGACCTGTTTAAATTGTTTGTCTTTATTTCCAGCTAGAAAAAAATCACGAGGGAAACCCTGTAATTGTAAACATTCTTCAACAGTAATGTATCGCGGGATACCGTCAACACGATAACAATCCCAATTGAATTTGTTGTCTATTCCTGATCTTCTGCCACCAATACGAATAGTAAAAGAATACTCTCGTTCGGTTTTTCCGCCCATAATATCATCAAATGAAATGTCACAACCAGTAGGGGATGGATATTCAAAATGAATTTTTATATCGTTTCGAACACCTACAATAAATACTCTTTTACGTATCTGGGGTACGCCATAATCTTTGGCTTCAAGGACTTTGTACTGAACATTGTAACCACAATCAGAAAGTCCTTCAATAATTTTGTTAATTGTTTTGCCGTTGTCGTGGGAGAGCAATCCTTTAACATTTTCTAATAAAAATGCTTTGGGCTGACAATCCTTGAGGATTCGCATAACTTGATAAATCAAAGCACCACGAGGATCCTCCAATCCTCCTTTTTGACCGACATTACTAAAAGATTGACAGGGAAACCCTGCACATAACAAATCAAAATCGGGGATATCTTTTGTGTCTATATTGCTTATATCACCAACAGGTGTTATGCCATAATTTTTTTTGTATGTTTCTATTGCTGTTTCGTCAATTTCGGATGCCATTACGCATTGGCCGCCACATTTACTCAACCCATAGTGAAATCCACCTATTCCAGAGAATAAGTCGAGAAATGTAAATGATTTCATGAAAAAATAAACTCCTTATTCCGTATAATCAAAAACACTTAATTGTCCTTCTTTTTCTTGATTATCGCTATATGTTCCATCTAATACTTCTTTTATTTTTTCGGCGATAGCCTGAATAACATTTACAGTTACGCTGTTTCCAAATTGGGTGTATAGATGAGTATCGGATAACGGTAATTGAAAACTGTCAGGGAAACCTTGTAATCGTGCCCATTCTCTAGGTGTCATTTTGCGAATATCTTCTTTATTTATTTCGCCCTTAATATGTGTTTCAGGAATCATAGAATGCTCTCTATGGTCAATAATTAGATTTCGCTCTCTTCCCATTCCTCCACAGACTATTGTTCCAGCTATATCGTTAAGATCTCGAACTTCATACCCAAATCCGTGACCCGCCGCCTCATGTCTGGCACGATGTTTTCTTAGTGTCTCTAAATACACATCCGATAAATAGTACTTTGATGAAATTGGTGCATCATCCATAATGTCTCGAATGCAAACTTTTTTATGAGATCCTTCCGGAAATACGAAATTGCGAGGAGCTATATCATTTCTGAAACAAACAAGGTAGATTCTTTCTCTGTTTTGAGGAACACCAAAATCTTTTGAATTAAGTACTTGAGAGAAAACGGTATAGCCAATTTGTTCAAAAGCCTCTTTTATTACTTTAAAGGTTCGCCCTTTGTCGTGAATTGTCAATCCTTTAACATTTTCACAAAAGATAACTTTAGGCTTATGATAATCACATATCCTTACAACATCAAGAAACAAAGTTCCTCTACATCTTCCATGATAATCATCTTCAAAACCTCCATGTTTTCCAGCCATTGAAAATGCTTGACAGGGGAAACCAGCTAAACAGATATCAAAACTTGGAATGTTTTTTTCGTCTATTTGGGTAATATCTCCTGCAATATCAAAGTCGTCAGAAAAGTTTGCTTTATAGGTCTTTTGAGCATTTGCATCCCATTCACATACGAATACAGTTTTTATTTCTTCTTTAAATGCAAAATCGAATCCCATTCGTATCCCGCCTATACCTGCAAATAAGTCAATTGATTTTAAGTTTTCCATAGATGCTCCTTTTGTAGTTTGTTTAATATAAGAAAGTTTTTGAAAGAATATAACTATGTGAAGTAATAGTTTATCTTTTGGATTGTAATTCAAACTCTAAAATGTCGTCGACAGTACATTCGAGTTTTTGACAAATGCTTTCAATAGTTTCAAGTGAAACATATTCATTTTTCTTTAATCGAGAAGTAATGTTTGCACTATATCCAACTATATGCTGAAGTTGTACATGGGTTAGGTTTTTTTCAACCAACATATGTGATAGTTTTTTATAACTTACACTCATATTAATTCCTCCATATGAATACAACAATAATCTATCACGAAAAAGTGAATAATACAACAATATAGTTAAAAAGCAAACAAAATAATGAAAAGATATGCTTATAATATGTAATCTCCAATGTTATAGTTTTGAGGTAATAGGGAATACATCTAGTATTGACATATTACAATAAGCAGCTATTCGGTAAGCCATGTCCAAGGAAGGATTCTGTTCGCCTTTTTCTATTTTGCCGATGGCACGTCTGCTGATTCCGAGATCTTTGGCCATCTGAGACTGAGTTATATCTCTTTCAATCCTAATATTGTGTAAATTATTTGAAAAAATATAATCCATAATTAATCCCTCCTCTTCATTTTTTATTTCATGAGACCATTATACAACAGGCATATGTCCGATAAAAAGGACAGTTAAGAGGCTTACATAACTTCGAAAATGTAACCAATAGTCCCATTGATTTTTTGATTCAGGAGTATTATATTAGTAATCACAAAGAACAAATGTTCGAATATATGTTCGGGAAAAATTAAGTATAAAAGTGGAGGGAATAAGCAAATGGAGAGAATTGTTTATACGCGTAGTTGCGAATGAAAATTCCAATCTGCGCGGGAGTAAAATCAGAGGTGATCAGTGGGCTGCCCGGACCTCGGGGGAATATAGTCGGCCTGCTTTGCGGATCGAGTAATCAACGTTCCGTAGTAACTTGTAAAGGTGACTTTCCCTTTCCTTTTCAAGTTCAAAATGATTTATGTTTTGAACAGGAGGTGAAATGCCGATATGCAGGAGATTGAGTTTTATTGTAGAAAATGCAAGAAATCTTTAAAGATGGCATACGCATTATCCGGAGTTAAAGATGCTCCGGCAATGACAGGGATGATAATTCGATGTCATACCAACAGATGCACCAGAGTAGTGGCTCTGAAAAAGTTTACAGAGGGCCAGATACTTTCAATGGCGCAAAGCAGTAAATGTTATATATGAAAATGTAAATAAGGTTATCATCAGGCACGCTGGATAAAGGGCAAGCAGAGCATATGAGACTTTTCAGTGTGTGACAAGGACAATAGAATAGGGCTTCATGATATGGGGACTGGCTGAAAGATGGGAAGACTGATGCTTCCCTAAACCTGATCCACCGTGGACGCATGAAAAGATAATCAGTTAAAGGCTGGTCTTTTCATGCGTTTTTCTTTTGCCCAAAACCTCTTAACCGGTTATCGGTCCGGAAAGAGGATTATA
>JAEEGL016306052.1_pt1 | contig 20570 bp, 16 predicted proteins | sample 9134231 | NCBI WGS metagenome assembly JAEEGL01 (sample SAMN16246548, study PRJNA631951) | gut metagenome | biome: gut microbiome; feature: rumen; material: fiber-attached | host: Bos | place: Iran: Karaj | collected 2018-10
TGAAATCATTAACCTCTGGAGACTCAGGACCTGCGAGATACATAGTATAGGTTCACGTGAACCTGTTAAACGTTCGCCGAATCATATATCAGGATATTTGTCTGCAAATAAACTGGCATATAATTATTCTTCGGCGTATATTGACAAAATATATGCCATAGTGTATAATACATCATGTACACAGACGGTGTACATCACAAGTATATCCGTACATACATTTTAAAGGAGGTAAATTATGTTACAGGATTTTCCGGTGATCCCCGCTGCTCTGATCACTATCGCAGTTATCTTCATTATCATCATTCTTGCTATGGGCTATATCAAAGCTCCGCCGGATACCGCCTACATCATCTCCGGACTCAGAAGGAAGATAATAATCGGCAAGGCAAGTATCCGTATTCCGTTCTTCGAGCGTGTGGATAAGCTGAAGCTCCAGCTTATTGCCGTTGACGTCAAGACGTCAAGCGCAGTTCCTACAGCTGATTACATCAATATAAACGTTGACGCGAACGTAAACGTTAAGGTAAGCAGCGACCCGCAGCTCATCAAGCTCGGTGCTGAAAACTTCCTCAACAAAGAGACTACCTACGTTGCTAAGGTCGCAAGAGAGGTCCTCGAAGGCAATATGCGTGAGATCGTCGGACAGATGACTCTCGAGGCTATGGTCAATGACCGTAAGGCTTTCGCCGAAAAGGTGCAGGAGAACGCTGCTCCCGACCTCAACAGAATGGGTCTTGAAATAGTATCGTTCAACGTTCAGAACTTCACAGATGACCAGAATCTCATCGAGAATCTCGGTATCGACAACACCACAAAGATCCAGAAAAAGGCTGCCATTGCAAGAGCTGAATCCGAAAAGGAGATCGAGATAGCAAAGGCTCAGGCTAAGAAAGAAGCCAACGATGCAAAGGTGCTCGCGGAAACTGAGATAGCTCAGAAAAACAACGAGCTCGCTATCCGTCAGGCTGAACTCAAGAAGGAAGCTGATACTCAGCTCGCTATCGCCGATGCCGCTTACGAGATCCAGAAGGAAGAGCAGCGTAAAACTATCGAGGTATCGAAGGCTAACGCTAACATCGCTGCTTCTGAAAAGGACGTAGAGCTCAAGGCTAAGGAAGCTGAGGTAAAGGAAAAAGCTCTCGACGCTGAGATAAAGAAAAAGGCTGAGGCAGAGCGCTATAAGGCTCAGCAGGAAGCTGACGCGAAGCTCTACCAGCTCAAGAAAGAAGCTGAGGCTGACCGTTTCCAGCGCGAGCAGGAGGCTGAGGCTCAGAAGGCTGAGGCTGCGGCTGCAAAGTATGCCCGTATGCAGGAGGCTGAAGGTATCGCTGCTGTTGGTAAGGCTGAGGCGGACGCTATCCGCGCAAAGGGTCTTGCTGAGGCTGAGGGTATCAATGCTAAGGCTGAGGCTATGAAGAAATACGGCGAGGCTGCCGTACTCGAAATGTACTTCAAGGCATTGCCTGAGGTCGTTAAGAATGCCGCTGCTCCTCTTGAAAATGTTGACCGCATCACCATGTACGGTGACGGCAATTCAAGCAGAATGGTTGGCGACATCATAAGCTCTACCACAAAGGTGACTGACGGTCTTTCCGAAGCTACAGGCGTGGACATCAGAGGTATCCTTTCAGGATTTCTCGGCGGCAGAGCTGTAAGCGCTCCCGCTGATACTGCTGACACAGCAGCCGAGGAAGCTCCCGCTGAGGAAGAGCCCGCTGCTGAGCCGGACGAAACAGAGTTCATGGAAGAACTCCCCGAAGTGCCGGAATCAGATGAAGAAGATAACACAGAAGAATAAGCACGAAGCCGCATGGGTCGTCCATGCGGCTTTTCGTTTACTGTTCAGTTGGTTCTGAGGGGGAGGGAGTTGCTGATGAGTCTGCGTCTGTACCTGCTTTGCCGAACTGGAAATCAGGTCTGCCGCCTTTTCCGCCTTCGCCGCCTCTGTTCATTGAGCCCATGTCGCTGATTTTTATATCGGAGGCGGATATTTTATCGCTGTCATTCTGCTTTGAAGTGTCTGCACTGAGCTCGCCGTCAAGCTGAGCACGTATGCTTTCAGCTCGGAGCAGGCAGAATTGTTTGAGGGTCTTGTATCCTGTTTTGAATTCATCGGCTGTATAGAATGCTGAGGTCTCCTTTTCCACGTAGGGGAGTATCATCTCGTATATCGCGTCTATCTGCTTCTCGAATTCACCTGATTCAAAATAGTTTGTGAGAAGCTCGTTGTAGACTTCATGATATTTTTCGAGGTATTCCTCGTTTTCGGATATCCATGACCACATCGGACGTGAATCCGCATCAGCACCTGAGAGGGGAGTGTCGATTCCGGTATTCACGAGTGATGTTGCGTCTGTGAGGCTTTCCTTGTCGAATGATTTTTCAGACTTGCTGCCGGCTTCCTTTCCGCCGCCGAAGCCTCCGCCCATGCCGCCGAATGCGAGATTGTAGTCCCACGGGAGCATTGAGAGCTTTCCGTCATTTTCGTAGAGGTAGTAGTTGTGCAGCATATTGCCGGTGTAGCTGTCGTAGTTGAGCACGAAATTGTGTGCCGCGAAGTAGCGTATGACCTCGTCGGTGTCGAGACAGCTCTCAAGGTCGCTGCCCTCGGAGAGAGCCTTCAATGCCGCGATAACACGCTGATTTGATTCCTCATCTGCGTCCGTGACGGAGTTGTCGAATATGTCTGAATAGCTTGATATCTCGTCATCTGTGTAGGCGAGTGAAGCTCCGCTCGACGATGAGCCGAATCCGCCGAAGCCTCCGAAGCCGCCGGGCATACCGCCCTCTGCAAAGTCAGGCATTTCGCCGCCTGATAAGTCGGGCATTTCGCCGTCTGCTGGCATTGAGGGCATTTCCATTCCCTCGGGCATTGTGAGATCCTCTGGCATTCCGGAGAAGCCGCCGCCCATATCCGGACGTCCGCCTTTTCCGCGTTTTTCACTGTTTTCGCCGTCGGGAGGTGCTGCTCCCTCGGGAGGCTCAAAGCCCTCCGGCATTGTGGTATCCTCGCCCATTTCCGGCTTTTTCATATCACCGCCGCCGACTTTGTCCATATTGCTGAGCTGCTCCGTTTCGGGCTTGTAGAGCTCGCCTTCGCCGTCCTGAGTGCGGTCAAGATAGGATTCGCTTATGTCCTCTATCGCGATGTAAAGACCGTGGTCCTCGCCGTTTACAGTGAGCCATACGTAGCTCACAAGCGGAGAATCTACTCCCGCCTGACGGAATATCTCGTAGCTGAGGTAGTCCTTCATATATGTGGCGTCGGCGTAGATGTTGTTGAGATTGAGCTTGTTAAGCCCGTAGTAGGTCTGTCCCTCGACGTATTTGCCGAAATTGACCTTGAAGCTGTAGCGGTCGTTGTCCTCGTCGGAGGCGATAGATGAGAGGCTCGTATTGCCCTTTGTCGAGAATGCAACGCTGCTGAATTCCTCGCCGTCAATGGTGATATCAACGTCGTACTTGGTCTTTTCGAGAGGGTTTTCCTTGAGGTCAGACCAGTCGCTCTCGGCAATATCTATATTGATATTGTGGACATAGGACGTATCAAAAAGCTTGCTTTCATATTCCGCACTTTCCGAGTTCGATGTCCTTGAAGCTTCTGAGGACTGAGAAGAGCTTGCTATATCCTCGGAAGAATTGAGCTTTAAACTGTTTAATGAACAGCTCGACAGTGAGAAAACGAGCATTGAAAGTGCCATTGCGAATGCTGTGTAGTGCTTGAATGAACGTTTTTTCATTATAGTTCCCCCTTTTCTGTTATGCTTTGATTATAATGCTCCGAGCTTAAAGCAAACTTAAATGATTATGACAGCTTAATGAAAAAACACGCTTCAACCTGTTAAGATTGTGAAAAAATATGTAATATCAGTGAATGAAAATGAAAAATGTTCATTTTATCCACCATATGTATTGTATTTGGGGTTGAAACGTGTATATATATTGTATATAATTATTATGAGGAAATGTGGGCGCGTTTTTTGCTCCGCATTATCAGACATAATTCTATCTAAGGAGTTGATATGATGAAGTTAACCAAACCTCTTTCAGCCGCTGTTTCTGCGGTGATGCTTCTCTCATTCTCAGCACCTTCCGTATCTTCCGTTCTTCCCGCTTCTGCAGCAGATAACGGAGAAATGCGGAATATCTCGACGATCGAGCTGGTAAAGGATATGGGCATAGGCATCAACCTCGGAAACACCCTTGAATCCGCCGGCGACTGGATCGCTACAAGCACTGACGGCTCTGTCAAGGCTTATGAGACCGCATGGGGAAGTCCTGAGATCACTAAGGCGATGATACAGGGTTACGCCGATGAAGGCTTCGGCGTTCTGAGAATTCCTGTTGCGTGGTCCAACCGCATGAAGAATGACGGCACTTACACTATCGACAAGGACTACATGGAGAGAGTTACCCAGATAGTTGACTGGACTCTCGACGCCGGTATGTACGCTATCGTCAATATCCACTGGGATAACGGCTGGATGAACGACCTTCCCAACAACGAGGACGCCTGCATCAACCGCTTCACTACTATGTGGGAGCAGATAAGCGACAACTTCAAGGACTACGGCGACCACCTCATGTTCGAGGCTCAGAATGAGGAGCTCGGCTGGAACGATATATGGAACCAGTGGAGCAACGTCGGCGACAAGGAAAAGTCGTATGCGCTGGTGAACACCGTGAACAAGAAGTTCATCGACACTGTAAGAGCTTCAGGCTCTAACAACTCTTTCCGTCACCTGCTTATCTCAGGCTACAATACCGACCTCAACCTCACCTGCGACCCGCTGTTTGAGATCCCGTATGATCCGGTAAACAGACTCGCAGTTTCGGTACACTACTATATCCCCTCAACGTTTGCTATCCTCGAAGAGGACGCTGACTGGGGCAAATCACAGTATTCATGGGGCTCAGCTTCGGATATTCAGGAGCTCGAGAAAAACCTCGACCTCGTGAAGTCTACATTCTATGATAAGGGCACTCCTGTTATCATCGGCGAGTATGGCTGTCCCACAAAGAATAAGGACCCCGAGTCGGTACGCAAGTACCTCTCAACAGTATGCCGCGAGGCTTGCGAGCGCGAGCTCTGCCCCGTGCTCTGGGATACTCCTGTTGACGGTCACTACGACCGCTCGACCTGCAAGCTCAAGGATTCAGCTCTCAGCACAGAGTTCAAGAGCATTGTTGCTGATAACTTCTCAGGCAGCAATGATGACCCGCCGGTTGTTGACCCCGGCAATCAGACCGTTTACTTCCACGACACATTTGAAAGCGGCGCAGGCGACTGGACAGGCAGAGGTGCTGCTTCCGTAAAGGCTGCAAGCAAGGCTTTTGAAGGCAGCGGCTCTATCTACGTTTCCGGCAGAACTTCTGCTTGGAACGGTGCGTGCCGTCCTCTCGGCTCTGATTTCGTAGCCGGTCAGTCATACAGCTTCAGCGCAAATGTTATGTTCGACAGCGGAAGCTCTTCCGATACCTTCTACCTCAAGCTCCAGTATAAGGACGCTTCCGGTACAACAAGCTATGCCGGCATCGCAGAGGCTGAGACTATCAAGGGCTCTTGGGTACAGCTCCAGAACACAAGCTACAAGCTCCCCGCAGGCGCTACCGATATGCAGATATACGTTGAGACTCCCGACAGTACCAACGATTTCTATGTTGACGATGTTTACGGCGCTTCCGCAGGCTCAACCTTCAAGGGCGCTGGCGGCTCAAAGAAGCTCACACGCGGAGATGTGGACTACGACGGACGTATTTCCGTATTCGATGTTACACTCGCAAGACAGATACTCACAGGTCAGCTCGACAACGCTGCCGCTTTAAAGGCTGCTGACGCTGACGGCAGCGGCAAGGTCGAGGCAAACGACCTCGTCCTCATCTATGAATTCGTTATGGGCAAGATAACCTCATTCCCGATACCTCCTAAGCCCGATAATCCTTGGGACGACTATCAGGAGACTGCTTCCGCTCAGTATGTAAGCTTCTACCAGAGCGGTATCTGCAACATGGGCAACACTTACCGCCTCGCTAAGAAGCTCGAGGCTGCTGAGGCTGGCGAGAAGCTCACTCTTGCGTATCTCGGCGGTTCTATCACTGAGGGCAAGAACTACAGCAGACCGTTCTCAGAGTATATCAAGAACACATTCGCTAAGGGCAGCTTCAAGGAAGTAAATGCTGGTCTTTCCGGTACTTCTTCAGTTGTCGGACTTGTCCGCAGCGAAAAGGATATATGCAGCCAGAATCCTGACATCATCGTTCTCGAGTTCTCAGTTAACGACCATGAGGATATCATGTACAAGAAGTCCTTCGAGAGCGTTATCAAGAAGTTCCTTTCACTCCCGAATGAGCCCGCTGTTATCGTTCTCATCACTACTTCTAAGGGCGGTTATTCCAGCCAGCAGCAGATGGAGAGCATAGGCAAGAACTTCGACGTTCCTGTTATCAGTATGCACAACGCACTCACTAAGGCATTCAACAGCGGCTTCCTCAAGAAGGACGACTACTTCCAGGACGAGTACCACCCGCACGCTAAGGGCGGTCAGCTCATGGCTGACGTTATGGCATACTATGTTCGTCAGGCTATGAAGACTGAGAATCGCTCGGATTCTTATGAGCTGCCGAGCAAGTCGGTATACGGCTCTGAGTATTACACCTGCATCAATGCTGACCCGAGCAGCGACCTCCAGAACTTCAACTCAGGTTCATTCACAAGAGGCAGCGGCTACAGCTCGCTCCCGTATGGATATACTTCAAGCGGCGGCTCGCCTATGACATTCAAGGCTAAGGGCAAGGGTCTCATCATCGTATTCAAGGCTAACAGCTCTAACATGGGCAGCATCAATGTTACTGTCAACGGCAAGACAACTAAGATCAACGGCGTTAAGCAGTACACATGGGGCGGTCCCGACGCTGAGCTCGGATACTTCCAGACTGAATCAGGCGACCTTGATGTTTCTATTTCAGCATCAGGCAACTTCACGATCTGGGGCATCGGTCTTATCAAGTAAAAACAAAATGCGCAGTCCGTAAGACGGATACCCATATAGAAGATTTACACGTATTATTGAGGGAAACCCTTTTGAAAAAGGGCTTTTCCTCAAACTCCCTTCCTAAAACTTTTAGCTCCGTTTTTTCTGCAAGGGGTACCCCCTTGAAAGAGAAAACGGAGCTATTTTGTTTGTATGGGGGTACCCCTTGCAGAAAAACAAAGTTGGAAGTCTTTGGAAAAGGGTCTGGGAAAGAACCTTTCTCCAGAAAGGTTCTTTCCCAGTAGTAGGTATAAACTTCTGTACGAGTACCGGCTTTATGGGCTGCGCATTTTTATGCCTTGAAGGCGGTACTGATAATGCTTCTGATATCGGTTTCAGCGGCTTTGAACTCCTCAAGCTGCCGGAGCAGCTCGCTGCTGCGGGAGAGACACTGCTCGCGGGTCTTATTCCGGAAATAGCGTTCGGAGCTGTAATAGTCGGTGAGATAGCGGACTGCAAGCTCGCCGGTCACAAGTAAAATACCGCTGTAAAGAGAGCTGACCTCGGCAGCGGAGAGCATTCCGGCAAGGCCGTCGGCGAAACCCTCGGTCACATCGCGGACTGCCGCAAGGCTGATCCCTCCCGTGCATACTGAGCGTATCAGGTCGCCGTAGTCTATCGCGGCGGGAGCGGTCATGATAGTGTCGAGGTCGATGACCGTACATGGCGAATTGATTATAATGTTGTCGAGCTTGGCATCGCCGTGTATAACACGCGTTGGGAGTTCCTCTGCTGAGAGCTCCGCAAGTTCAGATATCTGCGGAGGGAGCTTTCCCTGCGGGCAGACATCACTCAGCTTTTTCATATATGCGGCGAAGTCGTGGTAGCTGTCTATGACCGGCTCTGGAGCTATCCCCGAGCTGCTCAGCACGCGGATAAAGCTTCCGTATGCATATCCTGCGGAGCGGAGGTCAGTCTTTCCGGAACTTTCACAATAGGCGTACATTCGCCAAATATCGTCTCCGGAGCGGATATAGTTCCTGCCTCCGGAACGCAGATAATGCGGTATTTTTATGTCCTGACAGCCAGCAAGAGCCGCTTCGGCGGCGCTGATGTTCTCCATTACCTTTTCGGGCGAGCGGAAGATATCGGAGTTGAGTGATTGAAGAATGTACCGGCAGCCGTCCTCGGCTGTGACGAGAAATGTGCGGTTGATGTGACCGCTGCCGAGCTCTGTCAGAGAAAAATTTCCGCTGAGCCCGAACAGCTCCGGAAGCTTTTCAGTCAGCATTTTTCGTCACCCTTTTTATCATCGTATCGTAGCAGAGGTAGTCGCCGTTGTCGGTCTTTATGCTGTCGGAGCTTATGACCATATAGCCTTTCCTCGCGTAGAGGGTTTTCGCCGGAAGCGACGAATCAAGGCGGGCAGTACCATATGTTTCAGCGATTTTTCCCTCTGCAAAGCGGAGCAGAGCTCCTCCGAAGCCTTTGCCCTGATACTCCGGCAGCACAAAGAGACGGTTTATCTCGTCGCCGGAAACTGTGACGGTGCCGACTGTTTTTCCCTCATGGACAGCAAGACTTACAATGCCGGCTTCAAGGTCGCGGAGGATATTCTCGCTGCTGTGATGCGCGAGAAAGAATTCGACGGCTCCTGCGGGGTAGTATCGCGGATATATCGCTTTAATTGCAGCGTGGGAGATGTGCTTTACGGTTTCGAGGTCGGAGGGAGCGGCTGTGATGATTTCCATGATTTCTCCTTATACAAACAGGGCTGCCGGACCTGCCGGCAGCCGCTTGGCTTTAGTTTTTGAGACTGTGCATCGGAGCGGGGATACGTCCGCCGCGGTTGATGAATTTGGCTGCGGATTTTTCCTTGACCGGCATAACAGGTCCGCTTCCGAGAAGTCCGCCGAATTCGAGCGTTTCGCCCTCTTTCTTGCCGATAGCGGGGATAAGACGGACTGCCGTGGTCTTGGTGTTTACCATGCCGATAGCGGCTTCGTCTGCGATAATTGCGGAAATTGTCTCGGGGGAGATATCTCCGGGAACGACTATCATGTCAAGTCCGACTGAGCATACGGCAGTCATTGCTTCGAGCTTTTCGAGCGTGAGGACTCCGTCAACTGCCGCATCTATCATGCCTGCGTCCTCGGATACGGGAATGAATGCGCCGGAGAGACCTCCGACAGTCGATGAAGCCATAACTCCGCCTTTCTTAACGGCGTCGTTGAGCATTGCGAGGCAGGCTGTAGTGCCGTGAGTGCCGCACATTTCAAGTCCCATTTCCTCGAGGATATGAGCAACGCTGTCTCCGACAGCGGGAGTAGGTGCGAGCGAGAGGTCAACGATGCCGAAGGGGACTCCGAGAAGCTCGGAAGCTCTTGCGCCGACAAGCTGACCCATACGGGTTATCTTGAATGCTGTCTTTTTGATGATGTCAGCGATTTCATTTATTGAAGCGTCAGGGTATTTTGTAAGAGCTGCGCGTACAACTCCAGGACCCGATACACCTACGTGTATCTCGCAGTCGGGCTCGCCTACGCCGTGGAAAGCTCCTGCCATGAATGGGTTGTCCTCGACAGCGTTGCAGAATACAACGAGCTTTGCAGCACCGATGCAGTCGCGGTCGGCAGTGCGCTCGGCAGTTTCCTTGACTATCTGACCCATGAGCTTGACTGCGTCCATGTTGATACCGGACTTGGTAGAGCCGATATTTACGGACGAGCAGATGTTCTGTGTTACGTCGAGTGCCTCCGGGATAGAGCGGATAAGAGCTTCGTCGCCGGCAGAAAATCCCTTATGTACGAGTGCGGAATAGCCGCCTATGAAGTTTACTCCGCAGGTATCGGCTGCACGCTGGAGCGCCTTTGCAAATTTGACCGGATTTTCCCCGGAACAGGCTGCTGCGAGCATAGCGATAGGTGTAACGGATATTCGCTTGTTAACTATCGGGATACCGTATTCCTTCTCTATCTGCTGACCGGTCTCAACGAGCTTGCCTGCCTTTGAAACTATCTTGCTGTAGACCTTCTCGCAGGCTTTGTCGATGTCGGTGTCAATGCAGTCGAGCAGGGAGATACCCATTGTTATTGTTCTGATGTCGAGACATTCGTCCTGTATCATTCGGATAGTCTCGAGTATATTATAAGCGTTGAGCATTGATATGCTTCCTTTCGTAATATATTATGGGCTTCTGGCTGTGAGAGCGCTCAGACGGTGTGCATAGAGTTGAAGATATCCTCATGCATCGTATGTATAGAGAGACCGAGTTCTTTTCCGAGAGTATCCATGCTGTCAACAAGCTTTGCGAAGTCGGCATTGATAGCAGAGATATCCACGAGCATTATCATTGCGAACATATCCTGTAAAACGCTCTGTGTCACCTCGATGACGTTTACGTTGTATTCTGCGCAGATACCGCTTACCTTGTGAAGGATACCTACAGTGTCTTTACCAATAACAGTTACTACTGCTCTCATAAAAATGACCTCCGTTAATTAGTCCTCAGGGTTCTGAGTTCTGATTTTATCAATGACAATATTATAACATACTATTATGAAAAAATAAAGTCTATAATATAATTTTATTTTTTAACTGGAAATTTTATTAAAAACAGTGGAAAAACTTGCTCCGATGTGTTATAATTATAGAATACATTGATTTCAAGAGGTGATTTTTTGAACCTTATCGACTGCCATACTCATACTCAGTTCTCGGTCGATTCCGAGGCTGATATAAATGAATGCGTCAAGCGAGCCTGCGGGCTGGGACTTAAAGCATATGCGATAACCGACCACTGCGAATGCAACGGCTGGTACGCTAAAGAACACTACAAGCCCGAGGAATGGGAACTAAATGAGAGCTTTGACTATGCGTCATGCTTTGAAAGCTCCGTTTCAGCGGTCACTTCGCTTAAAGAGAAATATGACGGCAGGCTCAACCTGATATGCGGCGTCGAGCTCGGACAGATACTTCAGGATACGCAAGCCGCGAAAATAGTCAATGCTGATAAAAGAGTGGATTTCATAATCGGCTCTGTACATCAGGTCATCGGCGAGAAGGACTTCTACTTCATCGACTACGAAAAAATGACCATGAATGAGATATACTTGCTGCTTGAACGCTACTTCACAGAGCTGCATGAGCTCTGCAAGACTGAGCTGTTCGATGTTTTGGGGCATATCACCTACTGCCTGAGATATATGAAGCAGAGAAACGGCATTGATGCCGATATCAGCCGCTTTGACGATATCATCGCCGACAGTTTCAGACTTCTTGCCCGCAACGGCAAGGGCATCGAGATGAACACCTCCGGTATAAGACAGGGCTTCGGATCCACCTTCCCCGACCTCAAATATGTGAAGCTGTTCCGCGAGCTCGGCGGCGAGCTCATCTCTGTCGGCTCGGATGCGCACGTTGCCGAGGATATCGGTGCAAACGTCGCTGACGGCGCTGAGATAGCGAAAGCTGCCGGTTTCAGATACCTTGCGTACTTCAAAGAGCGCAAGCCTGTTTTTGTAAATATTGATTGAAAGGAAAGATACTATGAAAAATGAACTCATAAGAATATTACAGCAGAACGCCCGCATTTCAAATACTGCACTCGGTGAAATGCTCGGCATATCTCCCGCAGAGGCTGAATCATGGATAAAGAAGCTCGAGGACGAGGGCGTTATCCGCGGATACAGCGTTATCCTTGACGATGACAAGTACGACAAGTCAACAGTTCACGCAACTATCGAGCTGAAGGTCACTCCTCAGCGCGACTGCGGATTCGACGATATAGCAAAGACTATCATGATGTATGACGAGGTTGAGAGCGTTAGCCTCATGTCCTCCGGTGCATACGACCTCGCAGTCGAGGTCAAGGGAAGCAACCTTAAAGACGTTGCATTCTTCGTTTCCGAGCGCCTTGCTACTATCGACGGCATTCTTTCGACTTCCACACATTTTATCCTCAAAAAATACAAGGAAAAAGGCATCTTCATCGACGGTGAAGAACCGGACGAAAGGGGACTCTGTTGAACGTGATAGATTACGATAAGGTCCTTTCAAGCAAGATAAAGAACATGAAGCCCTCCGGCATACGCAAGTTCTTCGACATCGCCGGAACTATGGAGGGCGTTATTTCCCTCGGAGTAGGCGAACCCGATTTCTCGACTCCGTGGGTGATACGCAAGGCGGCTATACAGGTGCTCGAGCGCAAACACATCATCTACGGTCCGAACAAGGGCGTCCTGCCGCTTAGAGAGGCTATTTCCCAGCGCATAAAAAAGAAGCACGGAGTTGAATACGACCCGAACAATGAAGTCATCGTGACAGTCGGCGGCTCTGAGGCTATCGACCTCGCGGTAAGAGGTCTGCTCGACCCCGGAGATGAGGTTCTCGTAGTTGAGCCCTGCTTCGTCTGTTATGCTCCTCTTGTGGAGCTCATGGGCGGCGTGGCTGTGCCTGTTCCTACAAGGATAGAGAACAACTTCAAGCTCACTGTTGACGATTTCAGGGACAAGGTCACAGAGCGAACAAAGATGATAATACTTCCTTTCCCGAACAATCCTACGGGAGCTATCATGACCCGCGAAGACCTCGAACCCATTGCTGAATTTCTCCGCGATACAAATATAATTGTGCTGACGGATGAGATATACTCCGAGCTTACATACGGCAGAAAGCACTTCTCCATAATCGAGCTCGAGGGTATGCGCGAGAGAACGATATACGTCAACGGCTTTTCCAAGGCTTACGCAATGACCGGCTGGAGACTCGGCTACGTTGCGGCTCCTGCACCGATAATCTCGCAGATATCGAAGATTCATCAGTACGGTATCATGTGCAGTCCTTATATAAGCCAGAATGCGGCTGTTGAGGCTCTTACGTCGTGCGATACAGAGGTAGCTAAAATGGTGGACGAGTACAATATCCGCCGCCGCTATCTCGTCAAGGAGTTCAACCGTCTCGGACTGACCTGCTTCGACCCAGAGGGAGCGTTTTACGTGTTCCCGTGCATAAAAAGCACAGGCCTTACGAGCGAGGAATTCTGCGAGCGTCTGCTCTACGAGAGCAAGGTCGCTGCTGTTCCGGGAAGTGCATTCGGCAGCTCCGGAGAGGGCTATATGCGAATCTCGTATGCGTACTCGCTCAAGCACCTCATGGAGGCTATGCGCCGCATTGAGGAATTCCTCAACAAGCTCAGGGAGGAAAAGAAATGAGAGTAAAAACTGCGGCAAAGATAAATCTTGCGCTTGACGTAGTCGGAAAGCTTGAAAACGGATATCATTTGCTTGAGAGCGTTTTTCAGACCGTCGGACTTTATGACGAGGTAACTGTTGAGACTGACGACAGCGGAGAAATAACCGTGTCGTGCGAGCTGCCTGAATCCTTTGCCAAGTCCGACCCGATACCGTGCGATGAGCGCAACATCGCGTACAAGGCTGCGAAGAGATTCTTCGAGGCAAACGATATGAAATGCGGCTGCCGTATTCACATAAAGAAAGGTATCCCCTCGCAGGCGGGAATGGGCGGCGGAAGCACTGATGCGGCGGCTGTTCTGTACTGCCTGAGCAAGCTCACGGGAAAGGCTTTTTCAGCTCCGGAAAAGCTCGGTGCGGACGTGCCTTTCTTCCTTACGGGAGGCACTGCTTACGTCTCCGGAATCGGTGAGAATATCAAGCCGATCGCCGATTATTCGGGCAGGATACTCGTTATCGCCAAGGGCGTGGAGGGCGTTTCAACTGCGGAAGCCTATGCGAAGATAGACGCACTGACTGCTCCCGTTCATCCGGAAACTTCAAAGCTCGTTGAAGCTCTCTGCTCCGGTGCTGATAATGCTCACGAATACTTCGGCAATCTCTTTGAGCAGGCGATAAAGCTCGAGGAAGTCAGTGACATCGAGAAGAAAATGCGCGAGTGCGGGGCTCTTGCTCCGACGATGACCGGAAGCGGCTCTGCCGTGTTCGGACTTTTCACAAGCTGCGAACAGGCTGGCATATGCGCGGAAAAGCTCAGAAGCTGCGGCTATTTTGCCGAGACCTGCGAGACCGTCGATAGGGCGTTCACAGAGCTGTGAATCAGTAAGCAAATTGATAATATACCGATACAGAATAAGCCTGAAAGCTTTCAAACGCTTTCAGGCTTTTGTATTCTCCGGAAAGTATCACTTTCCGTTTATGTAGCTGTTGATGCCGTCGAAAATAGTCAGCGCGACCTTTTCCTGATACTCCTCGGTGTTGAGAAGGGCTGCCTCTTCCGGATTCGAGAGAAATCCGCACTCGACCATGACCGTAGGATTCTTGCTGTAGTAGCAGAGAAACAGCTCCTTGCCGCAGAGCTTTATCTCACGCTTGTTTTCGGGCTGAAGCGACTCCGCAAAGCTCGACTGTATGCTGCGTGCGAGGTCTTCGCTGTGCTTGTTCGAGGCTGAGTAGAACATCTGAGCTCCGTGGTAGACCGGGTCTGTGAACTGGTTCTGATGAATGGAAACGCAGACCGCGTTCTCGTATTTGTTGAACAGCGCGAGACGGTTGTCCATGTCGGAGCTTTTCTGCTTTGAAAGTCCCTCGACGCCCTTGTCGTGAATTGAGATGTCACTGTCGCGTGTGACCTCGACGTCGTAGCCAGATATTTCAAGCAGGTCCCTGACCCGGAGCAGTATGCTGAGGTTTATGCCCTTTTCGGGAACTCCCTCCGCTGAGACGCAGCCGCCGTCGAATCCGCCATGTGGCGAATCAACTTAAACTAAGTCAGGTTCGGGGAGCACAATTTCTTTATGAAATAGGAATTATGCGAATTTCTTACAGACTATCGTAACATTCATATTGCCGTTTTCTGTTTCGGCGAATATATCTCCGCCCATTTCGTTCATAAGGCGCTGACAGATGTACAGTCCGAGACCGCTGCCCTGCTTGTTTCCTGTATTGGAGCCGCGCCAGAAGCTGTCGAAGATGTGGTCGAGCTCCGAGTCGGAGAGTGTGCAGCCAGTGTTTGAGACTGTTATCAGGCGGCAGTCCTCTTCGTCTGCGAAGCTCATAGAGATGCTTTTGCCGTCGCCGTATTTTATGGCGTTCTCGAAAATGTTCTGCAATACCTCCTCGAGCCTGTCTGCGTCTGCGGAGAGCATACAGTCGTCATACTCGCCGACAGTGAATCTTGTGCCTGTCAGCGTGAGCTTGTCCTTATAGTACGCTGTTACCCGGCTGATGACGGCAGAGAGGTAGATGTCGCTGATGCTGACGTCGAAGCTCATGAAGTCGCTGTTCAGACTTTTTATCATCTTTGTGAGATAGCCCTCTATTTCGTCAGCCTTCGCGCCGATACTGTCAGCGGCTTCGAGACGTTTTTCCTCGGTTCCGAACAGTCCGCGCGACAGCCCTTTAGAATAGAGCTTTATCGCTGCAAGCGGAGTTTTGATATCGTGTGAGAGCGAGAGAAGCATCGTCTTTTCCTTGCGTGCGCGTTCAAGCTCGTTTGTCTTGGACTGCTCAAGCTCTCCGCGGAGCATATCAAGTCCCCATACGAACTTCCCGAAGAACCGGCTCTTGTTCTCTTTCAGCGGCTCTGAAAGGTTGCCCTTTGCGAGCTGATACGGGACGTCGTTAAGCATGGTGAACTGCTTGAGTATGTTCTGCCTGATATAGAGCAGGACTGACATTATCAGCACAAGCAGGACCGCGAGAGTGACGTTTAAAGTGATGACAGTGCCGATGTTTGATGAGGTGTTATCGTCGGTATAGTCGATGCGGTAGAGCTCACCGTTTATCTCGCGAATCAGGTATTCGCCTTTGCTGCGGAAAAAATCAGGGCTCCCGTCGTATTTTTCGATAGCGGCAACGTCAGGAAAATCGTCAGCTGAGGGCGTTCCGCCGTTTAGTATCTGCTGCTCGATACGGTTTGCATCGACGATGTACTGTCTGCCGGGGCTGTCTTTCCGCAGCAGCATGAAGTCTGCGGCAGCTATGACAGCCAGTATCAGCAGCGGCACCACTATGAGCAGCCTGTCGAATCGCTTCATCTCAGCCCTCCCAGCGGTAGCCCTTGCCCCATACGGTAAGTATGCGGGAGGGATTTTTCGGTTCAGGCTCTATCTTCTCGCGGAGCCATTTTATATGCACGGTAAGAGTCTGCGGCTCGGATTCGCTGTCCGCGCCCCATATCCTGTCGAAAAGCATCTGCTTCGTGAGCGTCTGTCCCTTGTTCTCGATGAGCATATGCAGCAGCTCGAATTCTTTCGATGTCATGGTAAGAGGACAGCCGTCCTTGGTGACGGTGCCGTGTATGAGGTCGAGCGTGATATCGCCGTCCGTCACTGTGTCTATTGCGAGGCGGCGCTTGAAAATCCCCTTTATCTTGGCTATGAGGATATCGATATCGTAGGGCTTTTCGATGTAGTCGTCCGCGCCGAGGACAATGCCGTTGAGCTTGTCCTCCTTGTCGCTCCGGGCGGTGAGAATGATTATCGGAGTGTTTTCCTTTGCGCGTATGCGCTTGCAGACAGCAAAGCCGTCTATCCCGGGAAGATTAATATCAAGCAGGACAAGCCTTGCCCCGTATTTTTCGTACAGGGACAAGGCTTTTTCACCAGTATCAGCCGAGCTTACGACATATCCCTCTGCACGCAGAAATTCGCAGAGCAGTCCGCAGAGCTCGTTATTGTCTTCAACGATAAGTATATCGACCATATTTCCTCCAATAAGCCAAATTAAATGCGCTGCTTTATCCGGTATCAACCGCGTCAGCAAGCAGATTTACGGGCATTACGTGAGTCTGCCGGAGCGCTTACCAGCCCATTTCCAGCAGCCAGTTATTGAGAGCACGCTCTCTGTCGCGGAGAGACTGCTCTTTGTTTATATTATACTCTCCTTTGATGTTTCCGTCAACTATGAAAAGCACACGGGTACAACGTGCCGCTACCTTTGCATCGTGAGTTACGAGCATTATTGTCGTGCCCTCGCTGTTGAGCTTTTCGAGCTCTGTCATTACCTCGTCGGAGGCAGTGCGGTTGAGAGCTCCCGTCGGCTCGTCAGCGAATATCATCTGCGGACGGTTTATCATGCTTCTGCATATGCACGCGCGCTGGAGCTGTCCTCCCGAGACCTCATTGATGTCATTTCCGGCTGTTTCACTGATACCGAGCTTGTTCATCAGCTAGCGGGCCCGGGTGACAGTTTCCTTGCGCGATTCCTTTATCTTGTCGGATTTGACTGCGGGCAGTATGATGTTGTCGAGGACTGAGAGGTTCTTCATCATATACATCTGCTGGAAGATGAAGCCCATATCGTCGAGACGCATCTTCGCGAGAGAGTTGTCGCTCTGCTTGCTCATATCCTTTCCGCAGAATGTGACCTTGCCGGCAGTCATTCTGTCCATGCCTGAGACGGTGTAGAGCAGTGTGGATTTTCCCGAGCCGGAGGGTCCCATTACTGCGACCATTTCACCCTCGGATATCTTAAAGCTTACGTTGCGCAGAACGTTGTTCTGGCGCTTGTTGATGATGTATGTCTTGCAGAGGTCTTTTACCTCGAGAATAGTATTTTCACTCATGATAATTTCTCCTTTTTATTCGATATTGGACGTATCAGAAGCTTTTATTCGGTTTGTGCTGAGTGCGGTAACAAAGGTCGCCGCAGTTACGGTGAGCAAAACTAACAGCGGGAATATCACCAATGCCTCAAGCGGGTCAAATGCGTATTTCAGCCCGTTTACAGCACCAATAAGTGCAAACAGAGGGTCCATTATGAGCTTTGTTGTCGGCGAGCAAAGAAGTGCAGCAATAGCGACGGATACAGCAGAAATGATAACAAAGCGGAGTATATGTGTAAGTATTACAGAGCGGTTTTTGAATCCTATCGCTTTTACGAGAGCTATCTCAGCCCTTTCTTTTGATATGAATGACTTTTCGAGCAGCACGCTCAGCAGCATTATTATTATCACCGAGACCGCCATTGTAAGGTTCTTGACACTTTTTATCGCGTCAGAAGCCTTTGTGCATTCGTTAACATAGTCCGAACCGTCATATACCTTTTCGGTAGAGTAGATGTCCTTGAGTTTTTCGATGCGCTCGTTTATGGTACGGGCATCTGGGGCATCGTCAAAGGTTATCTGATACGCCATTGTGCCTATCATAGCATTGTCGGGGAGCTCAAAGGATTCGTTGAAGCGCCCGCATTTGCCCATCTTGTTCATGGAATCGAGCAGGGCTGTGACCACGAACTGATCAGTCTCGCCGTTCACGGTTATATTGACAGTATCACCAACTCCTGCGCCAATTTCCTCAGCAGTGGCGTAGCCGAGTGCGACCTCGTTGGCGTACTGCGGAGGTGTTCCTTCGCCGTAAACATAGTCAGAGCATTTTGTATCATGGCAGATGAGGAATCTGCCTGTGGATATTTTGCCGTTAAATTCAGTAGAAGTGCTGTACATGCTCTCGACTTTAACTTTGCCGGGCATACCGTTTTCAGCGAGAGTTTTCTCCATTTCGCTCTCTATCTCGTTTAGAGTTTTAAGTCCGTTCTGAACTTCGCGTGTGCCGGAGTTTATATCAACGTAAACGTCGCTTTTGGAAGTTCCGACTATATAAATGAGCTCATCGCTCGAAAGTGTTTTTGCAGTGCTTGAGAGCACCATTACCAGCATTGCGCAGAGAGTGAAAACTACCGTAAGGATAGCCGACTGCTTGGGATTGCTCAGGATATCGTTGAGCGAGAGGTAGCCTGTAGCTCCGAGGCGGCTCTTCCCGAGACTCATGAGTCTGTGCTTGCGGAAGCGTTCGCCTGTCTGACCGTTTCTTACAGCGTCGATAGGGGAGAGCTTCTTTATCTTTGAAGTGCAGCTCCAGCAGAAGAGGAGTATCAGCAAAACTACTCCGGCTGAGCAGAGTATCCCTATCAAAACGGGACTGTCGTTGCCGAGCACCATGCCGCTGCTTACAGAATCAAGGAGGATATTGCCGAACGGTATCGCTGCAAAGAATCCTATCGCTGAGCCGATAACGGCGATACCGAGGTATTTCACAAGGTAGAGAATCCTTATTGAACGGTTCTTGATACCTATCGCCTTCATAACGCCTATCTCACGGAATTCCTCCTGTATCGTGAAGCCGATAGTGAAACGGAGAACAACGAATGATATGATTATCAGGAAAATGCTGACTATCATGAGTATAGCCGCAACAGATATGTTTATCAGGAATGTCGTTTTTACAAGACTTCTCGAACCGTGGAAGGAACAACCGTCGGAATTGATAATGATATCGTTTATAGCATCAGTATTATCTGTCTCGATGTTGTAAAAGCCCGAACGCGAAGTTTTGCGGATAGTGTCATTGCTGTAGAGTGTATCGAAATCTTCGGGAGACAGGATAAATCGCGGACTATCGCACATTTCACTGCCGAGGACAGCGTCCTTGCATATACCAGCCATTTCGAGGTCGAGTTTGACTCCGTACATATCGACTGTGATAGTATCGCCTTCTTTTATGTCTGATTTAGAGGCGAGTGAAGCCGCCACCATTACTTTTCCCTTGCCGACCGAAGTGATAGGCTCGTTGTTTTTATCAAAGCAGGTTATGCACATATCATCACTCGGGACGATTATTTCGCGTGAACTTGCTCCTTTCATTACAGCGCCGTTATGCTTTACGCTATCAGATGTGCAAAGTATAAAAGTTTCTCTTGTGTAGCTTTTTACATCGTCCGATTTGTCAAGCTTGTCGCCGAATGGAGTTCCGCTGTCCGGCTCAGAAACCATGACGAAATAGTCCTTCATGCCAGCCATGTCGATGAAGCGGTCAACGCCTCCGATGACTGAAACGATATTGTTCACGCTCGACGAGAAAAACATTGCCGACAGAATGACAAACACCAGAATTATCATGTTCATTGTCTTTTTGCGTTTAAGGTCTTTTTTGAGTATGCTGAGATACATACCATCATCTCCTTCCGTGATATTATCATAACACGGAAATTATTAAGCAATCCTTAAATGCTGAACAGAACGAAAAAACGTCGCACATGAATGTACGGCGTTAAAGCTTCCAGTGGATATGCACCTCGCGTTCAGCGTTTTCGTCAGTCATTCCGATATCAATGCAGTCGATGAATTCATCAGCGAGAGTACGGTCGAGCTTATCAAAGTGAGTGTACTTCGCGATGAAAGCTTTCTGTTCTTCTGCGTTCATTATTCGCTCCTGACAGGAGGATATCTGCTCTGTGATATCGTTGATGCGGGCGGATATGTCTTGCTCCTCGGCTGTGAGAGCCTGACGGAACAAAGCGTAATCCTTGTCAGAGACAGTTCCGTCGAGCTTGTCCTTGTACATGGAAACGAGCCTCTTTTCGGCAGAGCTGTGACGTTCCTGAAGCTTTGTGAGGTCGGCTTTAAGCTGCCTGAGCTGTTCGCCGTATAAGTCGGTGAATCCTATCTTGTCAGTCTGACAGTATCGCTCAACGATAGCGTTCAGTTCATTGAGTATCTTTTGTTCGAGAACAAGTCCGCTTATACTGGACTTGTTTGGACAGTTCATAGCTCCTGTCCTGTAGGCAGCACATTGCAGACCATAGTATTTGATGGTTTTCGCTTTGTTATAGTACACATTCCGCTTCA
>JAEEGL017418704.1_pt1 | contig 20570 bp, 7 predicted proteins | sample 9134231 | NCBI WGS metagenome assembly JAEEGL01 (sample SAMN16246548, study PRJNA631951) | gut metagenome | biome: gut microbiome; feature: rumen; material: fiber-attached | host: Bos | place: Iran: Karaj | collected 2018-10
ATCTTCCTTACTTATTCCGTATTTGTCCATCAATGCATCAACCAACGAATTTACTTGGTCTTCTTTTGCTTTTTCCGCTAAATATTTTTCATATTCAGCTATTACTTCTTTTGCCGTCATTCCGCTTCTATCTAAACTTTGTTCATTACCATCTTCATCTTTCCATTTCGGGAACAAGAAATTTAATGCATCTTCCTTACTTATTCCGTATTTATCCATCAATGCATCAACCAATGAATTTACTTGGTCTTCTTTTGCTTTATTATCCAAGTAAGATTGATATTCTGCTATTATTTGCTCCGGTGTTAAGAAACTTCTATCCAAGCTTTGTTCTTTACCATCTTCATCTTTCCATTGCGGGAACAAGAAATTTAATGCATCTTCCTTACTTATTCCGTATTTGTCCATCAATGCATCAACCAATGAATTTACTCTTTCTTCCGTAGCTTTCTCATCTAAGTAGGCAGCATATGCGGATATTAACTCATCTGCTGTCATTCCGCTTCTATCTAAGCTTTGTTCGTTACCATCGTCATCTTTCCATTTCGGGAACAAGAAACTTAATGCATCTTCCTTACTTATTCCGTATTTGTCCATCAATGCATCAACCAAAGAATCAACCTGTTCATCTTTTGCTTTTTCGTCCAAGTAAGCAGCATATGCAGATATTAACTCATCTGCTGTCATTCCGCTTCTATCTAAACTTTGTTCGTTACCATCGTCATCTTTCCATTTCGGATACATGAAGTTTAATGCTTCTTCTTCCGTTATTCCATATTTATCCATCAAGTCTCTTACTAACCCTTCTACTCTGGCCTTTTCTTGACTTTCGGCTATAATATTTCCAACATCACCTTTAATTTTCTCTATATTTAAAGTTCCGTCATCATTTAAATACTGAGGGTTAACGTTACCCGCTCCATCAATTAAAATAGAATATATATAGTCATCACTCCAACTATCTGTTCCTTCCACTTCTCTTGCTGCCTCCAATGCCTGTCTTGCCTTTTCCTCCGCTTTTTGCTTTTCTTCCGCTATTTTATCTTCTTCCAATTTACCATTTATTATATCTAAATAGTTTGATAATACTGTGTTATCATCTTTGTTCATTATCAAATCATATATATATTCATCACTCCAACCTTCTGTTCCTTCTATTTTTCTTACTTCTGCCAATGCATCAGTAGCAGCTTCCTGACGAGCTTGCTCATCTCTATAATCTTTATATGCTTGTGCAATTTCGGCAGCTGATCCTTTTTGACCATTTTCATCCCAAATTAAATCATCAATATTTCCATCGTAAGTGATTCCTAATTTTGCTAATTCATCTCTTACATCATCTCTCAATTTATCTGCAGCTTCATCTGTAGCTTTTTTCTCTTCAGAAGCTTTATAAGCAGCTACTATTTCTTCAGCTGTTCCTCTCGGGCCATCCTCTCCCCAAATAATTTTATCCAAATCTTCTTCGTTATATGCTATTCCTTGTTCTTTTAACAAAGCTTCTACATCAGCTTTTAATTTTGCATTTATATCTTCCTGAGTAGGTTCTGTTTCTTCTGCAGTTTCTCCTGTTGCAATTTCTATTGCAGCATCAGTTAAATCTTCCAATGCTCCAATACCTGTTGCATCTTCTGCAGCTTCCGTTGCAGTTTCTGCTGCACCCGGTTCTGTTTCCGTACCTTCAACCGGTTCTACAGTTCCTTCTGTTGCTTCCTCTCCCTCACCTTGTACAGCCGCTTCACTACCTTCTTCCTCGGTTATTGCAGGAGTTTCTTCTGCTTGTTCTTGCCCCTCTGTTTGAACTTCTTGTTCCTCAGTTGCGGTTTGTTCTTGTTGTTCACCTTCAGTTGCAACTTCTTCTGCAGGTGTTTCTTCTGCAGTTTCCGACTGTTGCTCTTGTCCTTCTGCAACTTGTTGTTCTGTCGTTTCTTCTTGACCTTCTTGTGTAGCAGGTTCAGTTTCTTCTCCAACAATAGATTCACCCAAGCCTGCTGAAATATCAGTTAATGCACTAACTCCAGGCAATGCTGTCTCCGTAGCTGCCTCCGTACCTAATGATGCAGCATCTTCAAGTGTTCCTGCTCCTTCTTCAGCTGCCGGTTGTTCTTGCTCTGCTTCCGCAGCTTCACCTGTTCCTTCGGTTGCAACTTCTTCCGCAGGAGTTTCTTCTGCTTGTTCTTGTCCTTCTGTTTGAACTTCTTGTTGTTGTCCTTCAGCTGCAACTTCTTCTGCAGTTTCCGACTGTTGTTCTTGTCCTTCTGCAACTTGTTGCTCTGCCGGCTCTTCTTCTGCTACTTGTTCAACTACAGGTTGTTGTTCTTCTTCTTGCTGAGGAGTTTCTTCTTCTGCAACCATTTCTATAGCTGCTTCTGTTAAATTTAAAGGATCTATAACATCTTGAACATCCGGTTGAGCTGCTGTTTCTTCTTCTTTAGTCTCAACTACCGGTGTAGCTACAACAGGTTCTTCCTCTTGAGCTACCTCTTGTCCTTCACTTCCGCCGCTACCGCCATCTCCACCGGCACCACTAGTTTCTGCAACCGGAGCCGGAGCTTCTTCTGCTTGTCTGGCGGCCTCTTCTGCCTGTCTAGCCTCTTCTGCCTGTCTGGCAGCCTCTTCTGCTTGTCTGGCTTCTTCTGCCTGTCTGGCAGCTTCTTCCGCTTGTCTAGCTTCTTCTGCCTGTCTGGCAGCTTCTTCCGCTTGTCTGGCTTCTTCTGCCTGTCTGGCAGCCTCTTCCGCTTGTCTGGCTTCTTCTGCCTGTCTGGCAGCCTCTTCCGCTTGTCTGGCTTCTTCCGCTTGTCTGGCAGCTTCTTCCGCTTGTCTGGCTTCTTCTGCTTGTCTGGCTGCCTCTTCTGCTTGTCTGGCTTCTTCCGCTTGTCTGGCTGCCTCTTCTGCTTGTCTGGCTTCTTCTGCTTGATCTCCACCTTCTTCGGCAGCGCCTTCTTCTTCAGCAGCATATGCTGTTATTATAAACGGATCTTTTTCTAATAATAGATCACCAATTGTTTTCGTTCTTTCTTGTTCTGCCTGTATTTGAGTCGATTGATTTTGTTGTGCTACTACTTGATTTTCAACTTTATTAATACTACCAGAAAGAGGAACTGCAAAACCTACAACAGACAACAATAGTTTTGCATAAGGTCTTGTCTTTTCAAAATAAAGTAGTCCTAAAAATACTGCAGCTAATCCTAAACCTATAAGTAAAGATACAGGAGATGTCAATCCTAACAAAGACAAAATTGATAATGTCCCGGATTGGTAAAATGTATATGCACCCATTAACCCGATTGCAGCTAGAGGCGTAAAGACCCTAAGAGCAGATTTAATTTTATCTGCCGTAGTTGAGGCCTTAACATCATTCTCTACCAAAGGTTTCTTTACATAATTTGATTGTCTGAAAAATACAAATGCACCAACTACACCAACTATTAACATAAACGGCATTAATGCACCTAAAAATATTGATATTGTCGGTAGAGTTAAAACACCAGTAGCAACCAAAATCAATGCCGGAATAACCATCGCAAATGTTGCTATAGTTGTCCTTTTGAACGTTTTAGATGATACGGAATCTTTATCTTTATATACAAGAGAAGGAACAGCATATTGTGCAAATAATATCAATCCAACAACAACCGGAAGAATCCAAATAAAAGCCGAAGATACTGCCGGGACAGCTAAAATACCCATAATAGAAACACCCAATATAAAAGCATTTGTTATAATATTGGTTTTTGTTTGTGTTGTATTCGATACAGTTTTTCTCTTCACAACAGAAGGTATATATCTCTTTATATCCGTAAAAAACTTCTTTGGAGATCTAAATATTATTTTACTATCTTCTGATTTTGAAGAAAGTATAATCAAACCGATAACAGAAACTATTACCATACCGGCACTTATTAATGCCATAGTTATTAGCCCGGGTACACCGGCCATTAAACCTGCTGCAAGTAAAACAACAGCTGCAACAGTATTCATTTGAACGATAGAAGATGCCATTTTTGTAAGTATTGAACGAAGTCCCATTCTTAAATATTTTTGATTTCCTGTATTTGCTAATTTTGAGAGTGCGGTATTTACTCCTCTATCTTGTAAGTCTGCATTTATCTTATTTACCAAGGGTTTCGCCACTATAGCTAAAAGAATCATGCCCATAGTTACCGCAGCAATAATCAATGCTGCAGGTCCCATAGCTGGTGCGGCAGTAGACAAAATGTGCATGGCTACCATAGTAAAACCACCAGTAACAACACCCTTAATTAACAAGCCTGAGAACTGACCTAAACTACCTATAGCTTTCAAAAGTTTCTTAGGTAGAACTATACCTTTTTCTTTAGATTCAGCTGGTTTTACTGTTACCAATAAAGACACTCCATATTTGTCAAAGATTTTTGATTCAAAGTTATCCGTAGCATCTGCAAAAAGTCCTTCTATTTCGGAATCTTGATCTCTATCAGCTACTTGGAATAATGCTTGATTAAAACCATCTTGGTACACATTACCTAAATTTTTCTTTGAATCGGAATACGCTGTTAATGTTCTTGTATATTCCGCATCATACATACTTTTAATTTGAACAAATAATCTGTCTATAAAATCTTTAGAGGAACTAGCACTAGCAAATATCCTGTCCGGATGATTTAATAAAATATCAGCCAGTTCTACAATTTCTGCCCCTTGTGCACCCCAAATCTGATCTGCAAGTCTTTTTCTTGTCGAAGCATTTTGTAAAAGTCTTTCCAATCCACTTTCGGAAACATTAAATTTTTCCATCAATCGTTGTTTCATTTGCGGAGACATTTCTTCAGGACTAGCTAATAAGTTATATAAAGCAGTACCAAAAAATTTCTTTGCAAATTCTTTTCTTAAAGACTCATCTCTTAATTTATCTATCAATGCTTCTCTGCTTGATTCGTGTTTGTCTAGGAATTTATCCACATTTGCCAATGACGGAATAACATTACCTTTTTGTTCTCTTATAAATCTAAATTCGTCCCCTGTTTGTCTTTGAGTTGTTCTGGTTGAAGACAAATTACTTTGTTTAATATCTCTTCTTATTCTATCTATCGTATCCATGATTGTTTTTGAAGAAGATCTTGCCGAACCATAATTAACGACAGTTCCATTTGTATCAAAGAGGTAACTATTTACCAAATTGCCTCTCATGCCAATCATTGCTCTCGCGAAAGATAATTCTTCGTCTCTTAGTTCTGTTCCAGAATTTCTTGCCATAGCTTCAAGCATAACCCTTTCTCTTTGTTCATTCGCCACACCTCTTTCTGCCTCAGCCATTGACATCAATATTGCAATATTTTCTTCTACCATTTCATCATCTTTACCTTTAAGAATATCTTCTATATTGGTAATTGCAATATAGATACCTTTTGTTTTACTTCTACCAACTCTGGCTCTAAACTGAGATTCAATATCTCCATCTTCATCCCAACTTAAATTAATAGCAACCAATTTATCTACTAATTGTCCTTCATTAAACAAATCTTTTGTTGTCCTACCAACAACTATGAAATTTTTATCTATTTGTTCTTTAGTTACAACATCTTGTATGGTTTGATCAGCATCCAACTCTATTATCACATACTTCTCTTTTAATTTCGAAATCTTTTTATCTATTTCCGTTTCGGGCATCTCACTCTCACTGAATTGTTGATATATATCTATTATATCTTTCTCCAATGTTCCATATAGAATTCTTACATTTCTTTTAGCCTTTTCTTTTCCTGCTGTTTCTATTTTATCTATTTCAGCCAATTCTGCTTCTAAAAGTTTTTTTATTTTTTCTAATGCTTTTACCTCGGCTTCTAATGCCTTTTTATTATCTTCTTTTGTTTCAGCAGCTATTTGGGCTTTTACCTCTGCTATTCTTCCATCTATATAATCTGTAGAAATTCCTTCTTTAGCATCAAAGACTCTCTTTGATAAAGGTTTCGGGTCAACACCGGTTGCAATTAAGCTTGTAGAAATCACATTCATACCAGGAATCATCGCTAAATACTTAAATGCTTCTTCTATCGTTTTTGGTTGAACTTCAAAAGCTTCCCTTATCACTTTCCCTGATTCATCTTTAACTTCCTCAAAAACGATAGGTGCAAGTCTAGGGCCATTAGGACCATCAAGAATTACATATGTTTTTTCACCTTTGTCCTCAAGTATTTTTTGCCAATATTCAACATCGTTTTCATCGTTCGCTTTTATTATATTTACATTATTTCCCATCTCTGATATTTTTTCTAATACTTCCAAGAATCTACTCTCTTGCACATCCTTGGATTTAGTTATAGTTCTATAAGCTTCTGAAGATACTGCACCTGCTGCTCCACCTTCAGTTCCCAATCTTATAACTCTTTTACCATACAATTCTTCTACACTATCATCTATGGTACCAGACATACCACCGTATCCCTGTATGCAATCTCCATATTCATCAGTAAGGAAAGATTTAATATCAATTCTCGTACCGGCATAAGTAGAATGTGTTTTGAAAACCGTTCTTTTTTTACCTTCAGGATCATTTTCTCTTTCCTGAACATACATTTCCAAAGCAAGTTGCTTACCTTCCATAGTCTTTTTTGTGTACTCTTTAGTTAAATCGGATATTAACCTGATATGGACTTGAATATTTCTCTCCGCGGCAGCATTTATTAATGTTCTTATCTCTTCTTCACTTTTACCTTCATTAGCATCTCTAATAGCTTTTACTTGGTCTGGTGTCAAAGGAGTTTTTTCTTCAACCAATTGATAATCTTCTCCAACAGTAAATAAATATCTAGCCTCTAACGAATACTTTACTAACTCCAATACTTCGTTAAAACTAAGCTCTTGTTCGGTAATTCCCGATAATTGTCTATAAGCTTTTACTAAATCACCATTTCCCTCTGTTTTTAATGTTAAATTCTTACCTCTTTTTGTAAACACATCTTCTTTCTTTAAAGTTTTAATCTCTCTGCCATTAGCATTTTTTAAAGTAAGCGTTCCATTTTCCAAAGCTTTAACTAAATCATGAGCAAAAGCCTGCCTTGTTTCTATCTCCCCCGCAGTTGCTCTCGTATCTCCGGAAATAGTAAATGTGTCTGTAGCTCCCTGCAAAAGTTTTTTATGAATTTCATCACCTAAGCTATACCACATTTTTTGAGTTATCGTTTTCTCTTCTTCAGAAGCATCTAAATCTTTTTCTCTACTGAAAACAAATTCCGAAACTGAAGAACCTATAACAGAATTTGCCCTTTTATATAGTTCGTGTTTTGAAAGTTTTTCTTTAACTTTCGAAACTTTCCCTTCAGAATCTATGGTCCATAACTCACACAAAGATTCATCGGATTCATCGATATATGCCAAAGAATAAACCTCTCCGGGTTTTAATATATTGAAACCTGCTTTTTGTAATTCTCGTATCATATCAAAAGTTCTATCTTTGAATCTGTATGCCAAATCGGCTGTATTTGTGTCATACAGTGTATTTACACCTTTTAAGAAATTATAAACCTGTGCCAAAGCAAAGGCATCATCCTTACCGGCACCGGTAGGTAAACTAACAATTTCTCCTTCCGATGAAAATATTGCTGCTGTTATCTGATTTGTTGTTTGATTTGAGTTTCCGGCATCTATTACCTTACCTGTTTTTGGATCTGTAACCTTACCATATGAAGATGTCTGTTTTGCTCTGAAAGCTTTTATAAGCTCTAAACCTTTATCACCAAGTTTTTTATATGCAATTTTTTCCGCCTCTTTATAAAAATCATCATCCGTTTTCTTACCTTTTTTCGCGGAAGATTTTCTTGGTGTAAGTTTATTAAATACTAATTTAGCTATTGATAGTCTTGATGCACCCTTATTACTCTGAATTATACTTTGAGAAACGGTATTTATATATCTTCCTAAATCACCTAAACTTACTACAGCTTCTTCAAGCGAAGGAATTTTGTGAATAATTTCCTTTACAAATTTTAAAGCTCCGCTTGCATGTGCGAAATTTAAGTGAGCAATTTCATGTTTGACAAACGTTTCAAGCAAATATTTATTTTTTACATTTCCTGAATCTATTGAACTTATAAACAATCTCAACATCGCCGAATTCAATGAAAATTTACCATCTTTTACACTAAATAATTCTCCAGTTTCTGTCGTTGATACAAGGACAGTTTCTGCTATAAGGTCTAATTTCTGTTCCAACGATAAATCATCAAAATCAAGAATTTCTCCTATTCCTTCTACTGTTATTTCTCCTTTATTAAAAAGAGTCTCAACGTCGCCTAGTTCAATTAATTTTTGTATGAACAAATTTCTAACATCTTCGGACAATCCGTTTAACAAAGTTTTAAGTATAGCTAAATTTTGTTCTTTTTCTTTTTTATCTTTTGTTTCTGTTTCATCTACAGCATCTGTTTCTGTATTTTTATCTTTTTCTATTTTAGCCTTTGTTTCTTCAACTTTACGTTGTTGTTCAGTTAAAACCGTTTGTTGAAATTGAAGATGCTTTACATTTGCTACTCCACCGGTTATTATAGCCGCAGATATTAAAGCTAGCGGGAAAAAGCCTGCACTTAAAAATAAACCTATACCAATTGTTCCTACTACACCCAAAACTGTTAATTTTATAGCAGCATCAATTGACTGTCTTACACTTCCGATAGATTTTTGCATTCCGGAATCGGTAGTATCAGCAATTTCCGAATCTGAACTAATTTTTCCATCCTTGTAAGTGTAAGTTATGCCATTTATTCTTATTTGATCTTCGGCTTCTATTTTAGCAGTAATTCCCGGCTTATTTTGTTTTCTTGCTTCTTCATTAAGTTCCGTAACAACTTCATCGAAAATTTGTATTTGTACATTTAAAGGTAACTTCGCTTCAGAAACCGCCTTATAGTATTCCAATAATTTATTCATGTCAGGCATTACAGATTCTATTGCGGGTGCCAAAGCTTGGAAAGAAATCTTTGCTTGTTCTTGAGCTATTTTATAGTATGTTTCTTCAGCTATTTTTGTATCACCGGTAACATTAGGAGTAATTACAATGTTCGTTATTCCGGCTCTTGATAACATTTCGGACATTTCTTGTGTATGGAAACCACCGGTTACCGTTACATAAACTTCTTTAGCTTTTTGTAAAGAATTCATTGCCTTTTGAAGTTCATCTTTTCCTTCAACAGTTTCGGTTATTCTATCACCATCGAGAACGTCTTTCATGTTATCCATAAAATAACTATTTCTTTCAAAGTTTATTTTATAGAATGTATCTGATATCTGTTCATAATCTTCCAAAGCAATAACTTCTCTGTTATCTATGTATTTTACCCATATATTTTTAAATTTATCTATATTTTGCTGATAATATTTGCAATCATCTGTTGTTATTTTGCCGGTTAAGTAATCTTGATAATATCTAACAAAATTACTTAAAAATACAACTTCTTCTTCAGATTTGTTTTCAGAAAATCTGTCATTAATTTCATCTTTAAAATTTTGTTCTTCTTTAATCAATTCTAACGGATTTATTGCTTGGCTTAATTCTATATATGCAAAGAATTTTTCCAATTCTTTAAAATTCTGAGATAAATCTAAATTGTATTGTCTTGAAAGTTTTATCATATAACCATACAATTTATCCATTTGTGAGAAATTTTTTGTTTCATTCAACAACATCTTGTATGCATTGTAAGGTAAATTCTCTTTCAACTTTAAAACAAACATCTGCAATTCTTGTGTTGTTCTTTGATAATTAATTTCTTTTTGTTTATCCAACAAAGACATATACATCGATAAGTTAGGATAATTATCTATATCTACAGCTAACTTTTCAGCATGTTTTTTCATCAAAGCAAAGTATTTGTTTGCTTCCACTTCTCCGGAAACATAACCTGCAGACAACTCTTCTATTTTTTTCTGCTGTCTGTTATAATACTGCTCCTGTAATTGTTTTACGGTATCTTTTATAGAATCGATATGAAGTGTTATTGTTTCTTGATTGTCTATTAAAATTCCGAATCTTTTTAAGTTGTCGAAATAAGCTTCTTTGTTTTCCAAACCTTTTATTATTTCGGTTTTACCCTTTGATGCCGAGAAATATTCCGCACCGGTAAGTCTTCCGTTTTCCAATAACTTATTCATTACGGAATTCTTTATATTTTCATCTTTAGCTACAGTAAGCCATTTTGTGCTGACTTGTCCGTAAGCACCTTCAAGATAAATATTCTTAACACCATACTTTTCATCAAACAACGATATTATGTTATTAATATTTCTTTGAACTTCTGCATGACTATGCAAATCTTGGATATTAACAACAACCGTATCGCTACCTTTGTAATCTGCCGATGTTATCTTTCCGTAACTGTAAGGAAGATTAAAATCGTCAAAAACTTGTTTAAACTGCTCTGTAGCTCTGTTGTTTTCCAATAAGCCGGCAACGGCCTGGCCGTAAACAGCCGTTAATAAAAAACAATTAACAACTATTATAGCCGTAACCTTCATGAAGGTTAACGAGACAATCCAATCTTTTGTTTTAAGATAGGAATCGACAATTCTTTCTTTGTTTATAAGCCCCTTAAAAAAGTTTTTGAGTATGTTCATTTTTTCTCCTTGTTTTTGTGCTATAAACACAAAAACAGCCCGGCTTACCTAAATAAGCCGAGCTAATTTATTATTTTTTATTGTTAATATAATATTATCATTACCAACATTTCTTCTTGTAAGTAATATTGCTAATAATAACATCATAATAAAACCAAATAATCGTGCATTTTCTATACAGACAAACTTATAAATTTCAAAATGCATAAATATTCTTGATTTTTTCACTTTATCCAACAACGTAAAGACTTTAACCGTCTTTGTTTTAACGACTTGCGAAAGAGAAATCGTGTTAGGTAAAATTGAATAACCGAAAGATGCTTTTGCCGAAGTTGAATCTTTTGCAGCATTATTTTTGTCCTGCTTATTTACCGGTGCCGCAGGTGTTTTTTCTTCGGTATTTACAAACATTTTGGAAATAACATTCAACGGTAAAGTAGAAATATAAAAGAATTGAACCAACAATGTGTCTGCAGAAATTTTAGCTGTTTCAACCAAAGATATATCTGTTTTTATTTCCGCAACACAAACAGAACTCATTAACATGAAAAAAACTATTACACAAGAAAAAAACTTGTGCAACAAACCAGCACTAGAAATAGAAACATTCATTGTGTTTTTTTTCATAATATCTCTTATAAATTATAGGTTAAACACCACCTGTTGTCAATAACTTCCTAGCAGCCCCGTTCCTCCAGCCAAAATTGTCCATCAATTTATCTAAAACTTCTGATTCCTGATGATTTGCAATAGCAAGATCTATTTCAGCAGAATGAGCTATTAAAGATGTAATCATTTCGGGCGTAGGTTCATAATCTGATGCGGTAACTTTTATCCATTCTCTTTCGTTTATATAAATTGTGGTCTCCCCGGACTGAGCATCCCACTTTCCAACTAACTGTCCTTTACTGTAGATATTTTTGGTTATTATTCTTTCATTCATAGAATTATATACTATCTCTTTATCCAAATTATACCACTGTGTTATCTCTGTTTTTCTGTCAAAAGTATAAACCAAAGTATCTCCGTTCCAACTAAAATCCTTGACTATATTTGATGCAGTATCATCTATAGGTCTATCCTCTGTATCAGTAACATACATAGGTTTATCATCTTCATACCATGTGTAAGTCTTCGCTCCATTAAAATCTGCATTAGCATAATTAACTACATAGTCTATCACTCTCTTTCCATCTACCTCAATATAGTGGTATTCTTGCCAAACATTATCGTCCTCATCCATAACTTTATTTATTGTCCCATCTTCATTATATTCAATATTTTTAAAAGTTGTATATAACTCTTTACCATCTATATCATATTTGGTTACTTCGGAAAAAAGTCCATCTTTTTGAAGATTGGCAGTATAACCATCAAAATATTTCGTAATGGTATTCTCCTTATCATTAACAGTGTGAGTTGCTGTTCCATGCTCGTCATAATAGGTTTTATTTCCCGTCAAAGTATCTAAATGATAATCTAAAATTTTATTTCCTTTATTATCTTGTTTATAATGATATTCCCTTGTAGTGAACCCATCCGAATTCTTAATACTTAATGTTTTCCCTTCCAAATCAAAAAAAGTCTCACTATATGCCAATGGATTTATTTCTGATTTTCCATCACTGGTAGCTGAATACATATTGTGATTATATTCCCTAACAGACGTTAATAAAGCCGTATTTGTTAAATTATCTTTAACTTTGGTTGTTTTTAAAGTCTTCCTTGTGACATCATTTTCATCTGCCGTATATTCAGTATCAGCATACAAATATGTCTTCTTAATATATCCATTAAAATCAACATCAACCTTATTTCTGCCATATTCATCATAATAAGATCTTCCACCAGTCATTTCGTTTTGAACATAGTCAAGTTTAGCTCCCTGCCCAGTATAAACATAAGTCGCCGTTAGATTCATATCCTTGTCATATGTTCTCGAGGTCTTTCCGTCTCCGTTCAATGTCTTATACCCTATAATTCTATCTTTTTTGTCTCTAACTTCCTGCAAAAAGCCACTGCCTTTCATAGTTCTTGTTACTCCGGAAATTTCTCCATCGGAATTATAATTTTTGCTCACTCCGCTTAAAGAAAAAGACATTGAACCATCTTTTGCAATACTTAAAGTCAATTTTCCATCAGGTGTATAATAAACTCTAGCTCCGCTAGAATCAGTTGCAACAACAGGCCTGTTCGGTAAAATCCTCACCATATTTTTAGGCTTAGCAAAATCTCTTAAATCGGAAACTGATCGTCCTTGAGGACCGAAAGAATAGGGGTTTGGTCCCTGCAGGAAAGACGCTTGTATATTATTAGTTATGAGGAATAAAAGCGATATTATTAAAGCTTGTATTCTTTTCATAAAATACCTCCTTTTTATCCTATACTAATTATAACAAACATATATAAAAATTAGTCGAAATATTTGTAAAATATTTGTAAAAAATTACATTATTTTATTGTAGTTTACATCGTAAACTTCATAAATTTCAAAAGTGGTTTCATCAACAACTAATGGAAAATTCTTTGGAGGTATAATTTCTCTGCCTAGAACTATAATATCCTTGTTTTCTAATAAGGACAAATCTTTATTGCCTTTGTATAGCATATAATTGTCACCAAATTCGTCTACCAAGACAAATGCAACATATTCTTTATCATTTAAATCCTTTCTATTAAAAGAAACAACATTTCCTTTTATAACATCAAACAAAATAGGCTTGCTAAGAATAGTATTGACTTCTACTCTCAGTTTTGCTCTCTTTAATGATTTTTCTTTGATGGTAACAATCTCTTTACCCAAATCATTAACATTTTCAGCACTTTGTTCTTTTAATTCTTCATCTGTTTTTTGCAAAGTCTGTGATAAGTCTTCACCGCTATTTTTAAATGTAATCTTTTTTACTCCTATAAATAATCTTACAGGATTACCATCTATAGTCTCTTTGTTTTTAGCTTCTCTAAACTTACCTATAACACTACATTCCTCATCTATATGTTCAGAAATATCCTGCGCAACTTCCTCCAATACGTAGAATAAACCGTTACTACCTTTTATATAATAAACGTCATTTGATGCTTTTTTCAACTCGCCGGAAATATTCATTAGCAACGTGGATGTTTGGTAATGTTTACTCGATTCCCATTTTGCTCTCATATACTTCATAACCATCATCGGACCAATAGCGACGAGAATTGCTAAAATAAAAACAACAATTCCAATAACAATCCACTTGGTGTTCTTTTTAGTTTTTTCCATAAAATATTCCCCTTATATTTAAAAAAATTTAAACACGTCCACCTCATTGTATTATACCACTAAAAAAAATTTTTTTCAACAAAAAACTTTATTATTTTTCACATATTATTTTATCTCAGTAAAACTATAATTATAATTCTGTGAAGTTCACATATTCGTTTACACTTAAAAAGCTCTCTTATTAAATTTATATTATTTTGTATCAATGACAATAAACAACAAAAAAAACATATGACATTCTATAAAACATATATATATCTTTTACATCTCTTTATTTTTTTCAAGAATAATAGTCTAAAAACAAATAAAACCTATATAAACAAAATAAAATTCTATAAAACAAAAAAGGTGAGTTACCAAAAAGTAACTCACCTTTTTACTAAAATAAAATCACCTAGAAATATTTCTGCATTTCTTCAGGATCTTTTAACAACTTATTCCAAGCATCCTTAATTTTCTCTATACCATTACCTTGTGTGAAGTCAAAACCGGCTTTTTCCAATTGTTCTATATTTGCATTCGTATTTTTTATAGCCCATTCGTTATCTTCATCACTAACTGCGTTAGCAACATCTTCTTTTGTGTAACTCGTACCGTGTGTTTCATTAAATGCTTCCAAAGTAATAACGCCCTTTTCTATTGCCGCACCTAACGAAGCCAATGTAATTTGTTCCTTTACATCATCAATATTTGCAAGTTCTACACCACCGCCATAGGATGTATCAACAGTTATCGCCATATTTCCTTCTACATCCTCTCTTATGTTACCCATAAACATAACCGAAGTGTCACCGGATGCTACTTTGTCTTTTATTTCTTGTATCTTCTCTTTTGACAAGCCTGATACGTTACCATCTTTATCCTTAGAATTTAATTGAACAACAACAACCTCTCCATTCGATGCTTGGAAGCCAGAACCATCCATCATATTTATCTCTGCAGCATTAACAGCAACATAACTAACACCATCAATTGTTACAACACCATTTTCTACTTCAATACTATCAGGATCAACGCCAAAAATTTCCGCAAGTTTTGCTTTGTCCGTTATTATATTACCTTCTATAGCAGGATCAATGTAATAATTTGTAGTTACAGTTTTAGCTTGAGTAACTATATTACATTTAGTTTCAAAAGCAGCAGAACCACCGGCATTTATAGTTGTAGTAAAAGCATATCCTTTACCACTCGTTTTTGTCACTGTCTTATCCTTATGTGTTGCCACACCCTGAGTTCTATCTGTTTCGTTCTTTGTTTCACTGGTTACATCAGCATCATCTGCATATACGGCATCCTCAGGAATATTCTCATCCCAAGTTGCATCCGCAATACTGGTACTTGCGAGAGCAGCAACACCGTTAGAGAAATTAAGCATCGTAGTCATGGATTTTGCATCAAATATCTTGTTTATTGCAGCAGATCTTTGTGAAACAGGAATACTTGCTATTTTCTTTATATCTTCTTCGTACCAATTAACAGATTTCAAACCACCAACATTTCCTATACTCTTTCCTTCTATCAAATTTCTCTTATACTGTTTTCCCTGATTCAACATAGCCTGTGCATGTGCATGTGAACCGAAATTACTACCATTTGTATCATTCCAAGCAGAATCTTGTCTTCCCCAATAATCAGATACATAATAGGTTCCACCTCTATCATGATTGCTATCTTCGGTATTATCGGAATACCAAGCCTGCTCTTGTACACCATTTTGTGTATATCCAACCTTAGCTATAAGTGTATTCTCCTTATTGTATGTAACACTCATTTGATTATCTGCCAAATAAGTTCTTTCCTGTTTTTCATTGTTTATTTGTTCAAAACGAGAACCATTGAAAGAGTACTTCATAACAGAAGAAGCCATAGCCATATTGGCTCTTGTTGCGGTATTATTTATGCTACCAGTTACTTTATTTCCATCTTTAGACCATGTAAAACTTCCATCTTTAAGAGAAACTTTATTGAATGTGGTATCATATCTAACACCCGTAAGGTCATCAAAATTTATATAAGTGTCACTTGCAGCCCAGTGCCCACCTACACCAACTTTCTGTTCTTTATCGTTTGCTGTAGTACTATCAAATTCAAAAGTAAAATTTCTTGTTCCATACTGCATTCCACCCTTTGTATATAGAACTTCAGAAACACATCTTACATCTGAATAGGATGTTCCAAAAGGCTGTGCAGCTTTAGGATTAGAGTTATTTCCTTTACCGGTATTAACCGGATCATAAGAAACATATGTTTGTCTCGGTTTACTATTTTTATATATAGTCAAACTCATTCCGTTCGCACCATCACCTACAGCCAATGTAGCAGCATAATTTGAACCTTGCGATAATGTTTCTTTCAACAAGCTGAAAAGACCTAAGCTCATGCTTTGATATTCTATACCATTATCCCCTATAGAGGTATCAGTAAATGTTGTTGCATAATCAGTATTTTCATCTGCTACCTCAGCATCATTTTTCTTTACTCTATGATAAACCGTCTTTTCTTCATCCCCGGTTCCTTCAGTTGTTGTCCAATAATAATATGTATCGGTGTCTTTGTTGTATTCAGATTTTTTAATTGTATCTGGTTCAACACCTTTCTTTATTCCCATCTTAGTATAAACTGTTCCAGCTGGATTACCTTGTTCATCAAATTTCATTCTTCTAAGTTGTTCTCCGCTGAAGCCAATGGACTTCAAATAAGAATTCCACTGATCAACAGTCTTAAGATTATCCATTTTTGCTAAATCACTTGTTCTAAAATTCCAAGATTCTAAAGAAAAGTGTTCACCACCTGCACTAGACAAAACTCCTCTTTGACCATAAGAATCATAGAGATAATAATTTCCACCTGCCTGTTCGTAGCCAACCATACTTCCGGCATAATACTTGAATATGCCCGATAAATTACCTGAAAGTCTGTCATCAGCAGAACCAAACTCAATCAAGAACCCTCTTCCCGTTTGCTGAGAAGACGTTGCATTATTCTGACCCTTAGCAGTCGAGCTGGATGTTGTTTCCGTCCAACTATACGATTGACTGTTTGCGTACTGATAATCTCCTGAAGCATCAAAATTTTCAGCAAACAACTTACTACTACCAAGACCTACGCTTAAAACCATTGCCAAGACAAAAGACATTAATTTTTTGTTCATGGCCACACCTCCTAAAATAAATTTAACTCCCACTCTCCTACACTTATTATAGTTTTTTATTTAAAAAAAATTTAGAACAACTTGTGAAATTTTTGTAAAATCTTTTTTCTTTTTCCGTACAATAAGGTAACATCGTTCTTTTTATTTAGTATAATACATGATTGTAGAAGAAGCAACACTTTTTTTTGATATTAATATCACAATGAATAATTTAAAATACTATCAAATATTTTTGTTTTTTTTCTTACTAACAGTTACCTTCTTTTTATACTCTCCTATGTTAAATGCTAAGTTTGCCCCCACAGACGACCATATAATGTTAAAACATCGTGGAAAATATGTACCCGACATTTCATTGTCATTAATTGTGGATGTTTTTAAAATTCCGAACAGAGGATTGTACCACCCTTTAGTGACTTTATCTTACTCATTAGAAAAAAGCATATTTGGGCTTGTACCTGAATTTTTTCATTTAGATAATATTCTACTCCATATTCTAAACATACTCTTAGTTTTTATAATTTTCAACAAGCTATCTAACTCTTTTTGGCTATCTTTTATCATTTCTATCCTTTTTGCCATACATCCAACGCGGACGGAGGTAGTATGTTGGATAAGTGCAAGAAAAGATTTGCTCTATTCTTGTTTTTATCTACTATCAATTTTATCCTATATAAAAACATATGAAAGGAAGAAATTCTTTTTTCCCATTATAATCTCTATTTTCTTTTATTTAATGGCTTGTTTGTCTAAGTCTATGGCAATAACTTTACCATTCGCAATATTTTTAATTGATTTATACACAGATCATCTTGATAAACGAAGACTTAAAGCCTATATTTTTTTTATAATCGCATCCCTCGTTTTTATTGTTGCCACAATCAAAATTCATTACTTTACAAATTACCCGTTTACACAAGAAAATGATATTCCTTTTCTTTTTAACGACTTTAACATTGCTATAAATTTTATAAACTCACATTTTAATATACTATTTTATCTAGAGAAATTATTTTTGCCCATAAAATTATATCTAAAATATCCTTTGTTTTATGATAAATACTCTACAATGCCACCGGCATACATTTTGTATTCTCCTTGTATCCTATACATGTTATTTTATTTTAGTTATTTATCTCTAAAAAGAACCAAAAACTTTTTCTACGGGTTTGTATTTTTCCTCATATCAATTCTACCTGTCAGTGGCTTATTTCCTATTGGGGGATTCCTTGTTGCTGACAGGTATACTTACCTTACATATTTAGGGCTGTTTTTTGTCGTAGCTAAATCAATAGCATATCTTTTCGGTAAAAGCAGAAAATATATAAAAGCAGCAATAATCCTAATTTTCTTTGTAATTTTTGTAACATTATGTTATTTATCGCACATTAGAGTTATTGATTGGAAGACAAACCACTATGGTGCACCAATAACAATGAAATATTATAATTTTGGAATCAAAAAATGAATTTACTATCGTTCATTATCCTCTTCATTCTTTTTTCCCTGTTTACGAACTTTAAAACAAAACTCAAAAGAATATTTATTCTATTCCCAATAATATTTGTGCTTATTTTTTATTTATTTTTGTCTGTGAACTTTTTTCATAAAGGAAACTTTTATCCATCAAAGGAAATAAACTACTATCATATGTGTTGTAATTATTATAATTTACTTGTGGATTCCATAAAAAAACACAAATTATATATCCCGAGTGATACAATAGATTACGAAACTCGCTATTTTTATACAGAAAAAGAAAAAAACAAATTAAGTCTCTTGGACACAAGTGTATACAAAAACAAAGTGTTTTTGTATTTTGGAATAACACCTATTCTCTTGTTTTATCTACCTTTTAACATAATTACCGGATTATATTTAACAGATAAATTTTTGGTATTTATACTATCTTCTCTTATATTTTTATTGTCCTTATCATTAATAAAAAAGATAACGCAAAGTATAGCCAATATTAAAAACATTCCAAACAACATTTTAATTTCAGTCACATTTTTCATTGGATTTTGCAATTTAATACCATTTCTTATAATTAGGTCTGCAATTTATGAGGTTGCAATTACATCCGCCATTTTTTTACTTTTAATAGCCCTTCATTTGTTTTACTATTATCTTACTATTAAAAACTCAAAGCTACAGTATCTTTTAATTTTTTGTTTATCCTTAGTTTTATGCTTGTCCGTCGGAGCAAGACCCCATTATATTATATTTATCCCAATTTTTTTCCTTATCATAATCTGGATAAAATATAAAAAAACAAGAAATGTACACGAAATTCTTTTTTCTGCATTAATTTTCTTGATTCCTTGTTTAACATATGGGATAGTTCTTGCTCTCTATAACTATTTAAGATTTGACTCTATTTTTGAATTTGGTATTAAATATCAAGCAAACAACCATCATATGAACACCTTTATGCCTTCAATAAAAGACTTTATAGTGGGATTAAAAAATAATTTCATGTTATTACCGAACATAAATGAATATACCTTCTTTTCATTAACAAAAGCATATGGACATAGAATGGGAAACGAATATATTACTGGATTTTTATGGACTTGTCCTATGATAGCCATATTAATTTTTCTTCCTGATTTTCTGAAAAAAACTTATAAAGAAAACTCTAACACCTTTATTTTTTTATCGACAATGATATTTATAATAGTAATAAATATTATCATTGCTAGTATTTTTGGGATGGTTATCAGATATATTTTTGAGTTTTCATCTTTAATGATCATAGTCTCACTTATTATATTTTTATTCTACATAAGTACTATGGAAGACAGAACAGTAAAAATTTTTCTTAACATATTATTCGTATTAATTTTTATCTTTTCAATATTTATAAATACATCTTTATTGTTTTGTAGAGAAAATTTTTGGACCCACGATTCTTTAAAAAACACAAATTATACAGAAATAGTAAATTTCTTATTTTAAAATTTTATTTTACTAAAAATTATTTTAATGTTATATTTAGTTATTAATTTATTATAATCGGAGTATTAAAATGAACAAATTTGATTACAGAATACCTTATGCGGACACAGACAAAATGGGTGTAGTTTACCACTCAAATTATTTAAAATATTTTGAGATGGGCAGAACCGAACTTATGAGACAAATAGGATACACCTATGATGAAATGGAAAAGCAAGGTTTTTATTTTCCGGTAGTAAGTGCACAATGTAACTATCATGCACCGGCACACTATGATGATTTCATAACAGTTGAAACAACAATATCGGAGCTTAAGCATGTAACGGTTACTTTCAGTTATAAAGTAAAATGTAATGATAAGTTATTGGTTACGGGTTTTACAAAACATCCGTTGGTAAATTATGCTTTTAAGCCGACAAGAATTCCGCAGAATATAAGGGAATTACTTATTCCTCATATAGAAGAAACAGAAGATTAGAAGATTGGAAGATTGGAAGATTGGAAGATTGGATGAAAGAAGAAAAAGAGTGTTTTACTAAACAAGACATTTATTTTATGCAACAGGCATTAAAATGTGCCAAAACAGCACAAGAAAAAGATGAAGTGCCCATA
>JAEEGL010502675.1_pt1 | contig 20569 bp, 12 predicted proteins | sample 9134231 | NCBI WGS metagenome assembly JAEEGL01 (sample SAMN16246548, study PRJNA631951) | gut metagenome | biome: gut microbiome; feature: rumen; material: fiber-attached | host: Bos | place: Iran: Karaj | collected 2018-10
ATCCTGTCGATGTACTCGGGCTGTGACTTCATCAAGACCTCGACGGGCAAAATCTATCCCGGCGCGTCGCTCGAGGCCGCCTATGTGATGTGCCAGTGCATCAAGGAATACTTCGTGCAGCACGGCCGCATGGTGGGCTTCAAGGCATCGGGCGGCATCCGCACCACCGAGGACGCCATCAAGTACTACACCATCGTCAAGGAAGTGCTGGGCGAGAAGTGGCTGAATAACCAATACTTCCGCATCGGCGCGTCAAGCCTGGCTAACTCGCTGTTCCAGTCCTTCAGTGGCAGCGACGCCAAGCCGTTCTAAGTTTTAGAAGACAAGCTAACAAGGAGGGCAAGTTATTTCAAAGTAACTTGCCCTCCTTGTTAGATGATTATCGTTTATGCCCACTCAAGACATCAAAATTGAGTTGTCAGTTCTTTTTGACGAAGGGTTTGAGGCCCTGGGCGGCCTCGGCGGCGGTGATGCGTCGGCAGCCGTTGTCAAGGTCGATGAGGATGTAGCGGTTGTTGCCCATACCCAGCTCCTTCATGTAAGAAAGTTGGCGCAGTCCGTGTCGGGACTCGATGCGCTGCACCATGTCGTGATGCTCGGCAGCGGTCATGGCATAGATGATGTCGATGCAAGCCTGGTCGATGGCGAGGATATCGGTCGAGGACAGGATGCCCACATCGGGGGTTACCACGGGCGCTGCGTTAACGCCCTCGCAGTCACATGAGACGGACATGTTGCGCATCACGTTGACATAGGTGACATGGTCGCCAAAGTAGTCGATGGTGGCCTTGGTGGACTCGGTCATGCGCTCCATGAACTCCTCTTCCTTGATGTCCCACTGGTTATCCTGGTTGGGGGTTGTGTGGATCCACGCCTTGCCGATGCGGCCGTCGGCACAACCGATGCCGATGTTCTTGTTCGAGCCGCCGAAACCGCCCTGGGTGTGGCCCTTGAAATGGGTCAGCGCCACCATCGCGTCATAGTTCGTCAGGTGTGAGCCAACGGCCATTTTCTTGAACCACTTGCCGCCCACGATGGGCAACGTCGTGGTACCTTGCTCGTCAAGGATATCAACCGGGCAGAACGTCCAGCCGTTGACTTTCAGGGTCTGGCGGTGCTGCTCGGTGGTGTAGCGATCACCCGCATAATAGGTGTTCGTCTCGATGATACTGGCCTGAGGCAGATCCTTTGCCATGAGCGCTTTGACCCACTCACGGGGAATGATGTTGGGACCATTGGGCTCGCCCGTGTGCAGTTTAACGCCCACATGCCCGCTGATGTTGCCGCAGACCTGTTCATAGGCCATGATCAACCCCTGAGCCGAGAGATTGCGGGTGAAATAGACGACCGACTCGTTGCCGGTGCGCTGCTCGTAGGGCACATACTTGTTCCCGTCGGTTCCAGGAACAGGGGCGTTTTTCACTTGTGCGAAAGCGCTGATTGAAACAAAGCCAAGTAAAATGGCAAAAATTAACTTTTTCATGCGTCTTGATTTTAGAAATTTGGGGTAAAGATAAGGAAAAAAATCCAAACCCGAGATGCATAAAATGAAAAAAGTTGAAAATGGTAGATTTTCAAGTTATTCAGATAAGCCACAGCAATATAACCCCATGTAATTTTGCACTCGGATAACCAAAACTTAAATAAAAATAAAGGATATGAAACACTTTGCTTTTTTTGTGATGATTCTGATGCTGTGCTGCTGCACCGAGGAGATTGATGTGAATGCCCAGCCCGCCCAAACGCCCGAAACCGGCCGAACGCTCATTGCCTATTACAGCTATACTGGCCATTGCAGCCAGATTGCAGCGACCCTTGCCGACTTTATCGATGCCGATGTGGTGGAGGTGCAGACCGTGGCCGAAAATCAGGACTACAACGCCAATAACTACCAGTTGGGTCGCGACCTGCTCAACATCATCAACGCTGACCCCGAGAACCTGGACAGCTATCCTGCCATCAAACCGGTGAACAAGGATGTGGATGAGTATGACAACATCATCTTTATCACCCCGCTGTGGCACGCTCAAATGGCGGCACCCGCCCAGACCTATCTGTTCCAGAATCGCGCCAAACTGGCCGGCAAGCACTTCGGACTCATCGTTTCGAGCCACTCAAGCGGCATCGCGACCGTAGTCAACAATGCCCACAGACTGGTGCCTGATGCCGAATGGATGGGTGAATCCCTGTGGATCAACAACAGCCAATTTCCCAACCGCGCCACCCTCATCGAGAACTGGCTTGAGACACTTGATTTCGCAGTCAATGAGGTGCCTGTTACCGACAAACTCTACCTCACCATCGACGGCAACACTAAGGTCATGACACTGGTTGACAATGCCGCCACCCGCGAGCTGGTTGCAGCGCTGGCAAACGCCGATATCACAGCCACTGTCAATGACAACAACTTTGAGCTGTGGGGCGACCTGGGCCGCACCTTCACGACCAGCAACGAGTACATGACCTGCGTGGCTGGTGACGTGGTGCTGTATTCAAGCCGCTACATCTGCCTGTTCTACGGCTCCAATTCCTACAGTTACACGCGCTTGGGCAGGATTGAGTACCAGTCGCTTGACGAGTTGAAGAACTTCTTGAAAGCAGGTCAGAACAATGTCCAGGTCACCTTGTCGCTCAACGCACCGACGGTCCAATCAGGCGATGCCGACGGTAACGGCTACATTAACATGGACGACTTGACCGCATTGATCAACTACTTGCTGGACGATAACTCGGCAATCAATCCTCAAGGCGCTAACGTTGATGGTGTTGAGGGCATCGGCATGGACGACCTCACGGCGCTGATCAACATCATGCTCAACGAGACTCCTAGTCATGTATACTAAAATTTGTTGATGTGGGAATAATCCCACACAATACCCTACTCCACTCCTCAAAAAAGCGGCTAGTGCCGCTTTTTTTGTACCTTTGCGGTCATGAAAGAGGGAATGAATCGGGAGATTTTAAGAATTGCGTTGCCAGCGATTATCGCCAACATCACTGTGCCGTTGCTGGGACTGGTGGACACCGCCATCGCAGGTCACCTGGGTGACAAAGTGTTCATCGGCGCTGTGGCAGTGGGTGCGATGATGTTCAATCTGGTGTACTGGAACTTCGGGTTCCTGCGCATGAGCACATCGGGCATGACGGCGCAGACATGCGGCAGCGGCGACTTCAAGGAGAGCGCCAAATTGCTGGGAGAGTCCACGGCGCTGGCAGCCGTCATCTCGGCCGCCATCATCGTGCTGCAATGGCCCATTCGCCTGTTGCTGCTGTGGATTATCGGTCCGTCGCCCGAGGTCACCTCGCTAGCCATCACCTATTTCACCATCTGCATTTGGGGCGTTCCTCCCGTGCTGGTGATGATGGCATTCAAGGGATGGCTGCTGGGTATGCAGGATTCACAGAGCGCGATGTGGATCTCGATCATGACCAACGTGTTCAACATCGCTGCGAGTCTCATCTGCGTCTATGTGTTGAAGATGGGCTTTGTGGGCATCGCCGTGGGCACACTAGCGGGCGAATGGCTTGGACTGCTCTACGCCGCCCTGACGGTGCAACGCAAGTTCCCTCGCCTGAACGGTTTGCTGGACTGGCGCAAGGTGTGGCGTTTCAATGGCGCAGGCCGTTACTTCAAGGTGAGCCGCGACATCTTTGTGCGCAGTTTCCTGCTGATGACCGTGAGTCTGGCGTTTGTGTCGATTGGTGCGCGCAGCGGCGACCTCATCCTTGCCGTCAACGCCTTGATTCTGCAACTGTTCACTCTCTACAGCCACTTCATGGACGGCATCGCTTTTGCCGGCGAGGCCGTGGTGGGCAAGTACTACGGCATGGGCGACATGGAGCGCATGAGACGTTGCGTGCGGCTGCTGTTCGGTTGGGGACTGGCTGTCGCTGCCGTGTTCACGCTGATTTATTCGTTCCCCCGAGTTGCCTTTTGGCTGCTGACCGACCAGCAGAGCGTCATCGAGGCAGCGATGGACTACCGCGTGTGGTGCGCGTTGATTCCTGCGGCAGGCATGGCAGCCTTTGTGTGGGATGGCGTTTTCATCAGCCTGACGCGTTCGATGGGTATGCTCATCAGCGCCAGCATCGCCTGGTCGCTTTTCTTCATCATCTATTGGATTACCCCCGAATCATGGGGCAACAACCGCCTGTGGATTGCCTACTTGAGTTTCCTGGCCCTGCGCGGCATCATCCAAACCATCCTGTACCGCGGTTACCTGAACCGCGGTGTGCTGGCCAATTCATAATAACCGTGAGCAAAATTGAGGGGATGCTGTCGCACCCCCTCGATAAGCTATTTTCTTGAACGTTATTATTGGTTGAGGAGCCTGTTGATGATCAAGGTGAGGTCGTCCATGTCAACATTGTGGCTATCGTTCATGTCGCCACAAATCTCACAAATCAGGCCGGCTTGACCGCTCAACAAGTAGTTGATGAGGATGGTGAGGTCATCCATATCAACGCTGTGGCTGTGGTTCACATCACCCGCTTGGTAGTCATGCGTCTCCTTCATGAACCAGAAACTGGCCGTCTTGTCGGCATTAATGACCATCTCGGTCACTGGTTTGCCCAGATAACCGGCATTGCCTGTTATCTCGCCATAGGAGGTCAGATTGAGCTTTGTCGCGGGCTTTGAGTCATCGGTCAATTCGGTTGTGGCATACTGTGGCCATGTGTCGGCACTCTCGGTGTATTTCGAGAGTTTGTTGTCGGCAGGCAAGAGGGTGACCAACTGAATATCCTCATTGTTGGGAGTATTATTGGACCAGCGAGACGCACTATAGGTGATGTGGGTCACCAGGATGCCCTGACCAGGCAAATAACTGTCCCATCCTTGTCGCCGCCTGTTTTCAAAAATGAAATATTCGTTCTTGTTCACGTCGCTCACGACGCACACGGCCTTGTCGGTATTCTTGTTCTTTTGATTCCACACGGGCAAGGTGTAGTGAGTGTTAGGCGTGGGATAGATATATTCCACCCAGCCCATGAAGGCTTTTTCATAGGCCGAATAGCCGACTGGGGTGTAGCCATCGTCACAATAGCATCCCTGACACATGATGTCCCAGTTGCCCATACCGTAATGATCATTTTTTGTATCATAGAGGTCGGGCAGACCCAAGCAGTGGCCGAACTCATGGCAGAAGGTGCCGATGCCGTCGATGGTCTTGCCGTTGTCATTAGAGCCATGAAGCTCGTTGAAGACCGCAAAATGGTTGACGTAGGGGTCGCCTGAAGCCGGACAGAAGGGTCCATTGCCGCCCCTTGAGTAATACTTGGCCGCCTCGAGCGTCCAGTTGCAGGGCCAGATGGCATCGGGGTGATAACCCGAGGACTGTGCCTCACCCACACCGGCAAAAATGATGATGACGACATCGCAGTAAGAGTCATTGTCGGTATCATAGGGTTGGAAGGACACCCCGTCGGCCGAAGCCAGTTGGCAAGCCTCGGTGACCATCCAACCGATACCCTTATCCTTGGTGCTGCTGGTTCGTCCGCCATAATACTCCCTGTTTTGAGACAGACAGTAAATGCCGTGCACCTCGAACTCGGGCTTGTACATGCCGTTGGACTGGTCAATATAATACTGCTTGACGCCCGTGGGTCCGTCAATCATCCTCTCAATAATTTTCTCCTTGGTATTATTGAATTTCTTGTCCTGATATTCCACCAGAATGACGGGGATGCGGCGAGCGCCCATGGCAGGCACATCGGCAGCTGAATTACTGCCCACAGCCCTCAACATGCCGTTCAGGCCCGATTGAGCGGCAGTGGCCGGCTGCCTGGTGATGCTCCTGCGCTGGGCAGCGATAAAGGCCGACTCAACAGCCGAGCGGTGGTCTTTTTCATGGGCACGCACAGTGGTGAGTCCCGTTAACGAGGAAACGTAGTAGAAGTCACCGTCGGCGCCTCGCTCTACTGTCAGACCGTCGCTGGTCACAACAGCATTGTCAAAGGCATTGCCCACAACCTGAATCCTCAGGGTAGAACCGTCACTCTGGGTGATGGTATGCCAGCCTGGTCTAGCGGGAACCGCAAGAGCTGCAAGAGCCTGACATAACATCATCGAAAAGACGAAAAGAATCTTTTTCATTGATGATAATTAGAAGGTAGTGTTGATTAAAAAAATGAATAATTCAGCGCCACGCAACTTGAGTTATCATGGCAAGATTTTCAAAAATCGGGACAAAATTAGACATAAAAATTCAATATGACAAATAAAGGCATATCATGTGCCTAATTTAGTTGAAATCAATAGGGAAAAGGAAGCAAAAGAACTTGGAATAAAAAAGGTTGCGGATTGGTGCTGATGTGATGGACATTCAGCGCAATCCGCAACCAGTATCGTCAGTGCCCCTCTCCAGGAGGCTTAACTGTTAATGCAAGATGAGATCAATCACCGCATTGATGTCACCGATGTTCACTTCGGTATCATTGTTGACATCGGCACGGCCATCGGTGTCGTCTTGACCACCCAAGATGATGCTGATGAGTTTATTGATGTCGCCGATGTTCACATCGCCGTCACCATTCACGTCACCGGGCACATCAACATTATCGAACAATGTCACGCTCTGCCTCTTGCTCCAGGGGCTCTCGGTGCCGTCGGTGTAGACAGTTTTCACCATGTAGTTGAAGCTGCCGCCAGCCGACAAATCGCACACAGTGTAGAACTTGTCGGTGATGCCGGAGATGATTCGATAGGTGTCATCGCCGCTCTCGGTGGCATTGCGCTGATTCTGGGTCAAGTCACCAGCATAGACCTTGACACTCCTCAAATACAGAAAGTTTTCACCGCTCTGAATGATGATACGGTCTCTGGAAGCACAATCAAGCACAATCGTCATCGGCTCAAAGTCGGCGCCGACGGTGATGGGCTGTATTCCCTTACTGGTCAAGACCTGACCTGTGGCTTCGCCATAGTAATCATAGTAATAGGAACAGATATCCAGCACTACCGACACCTTGTCATAGCCCGTGAGGTCATAGGTGGCAGTCAAAATCATACCATTAGACCCTGCCAGCAAAGCGCCACCGTAGGCGTAGATGTAAGGTGTGCAAGCCCATCCGTCGGGCAAAAAACTTGCGAAGTTGCCCGAGATTTCCTCAAGATAGCCGTCGGGAGTGATTGCATCGGGCACATCGCTGAAGTCGGCACTATCAAGCAGTTCAACATTCTTCTTGGTGCTCACCTCAAGCGTATAGGAAGCGATATTCGCTGCGGGAGTCTGGTCGGTCCATTCGGCACGGAACTGCGTCAGACCGATGCCTGAGTTAGCGGCAGGCAGTAGTTCAGGAACATAGCCCTCGATCAAGCCATGGGCAGTGAGTGCGACAGTGACATCTTCACCCCCATCAGTGCTTAAAGTCACCGAAGCGTTGTAGTCTTGTATCGCTCCTGGTGTGAACGTGACAGTGACCGTCTCCATATTAGCGGCATTGGCAGGACTGATGACCGTCGGAGTGAGGCTGAAGACGCCATCGGGATCGTTGAGCGTGAGCGTCACATCGCCAGTCAGGGCCTGTCCCGTCACGACGAAAGTCTTGTTGGCACTGTTGTTCATCATCACCCCACCAAAGTCAAGATTTTCGGTCGAAACCGAGATAACCGGACCGGTGGCCGACCCCTTCATGAACCAAAAACTGGCTGTGCCGTCCTGGTTGATGACCATCTCGGTCACAGGTTTGCCCAAGAAGCCGGCATTGCCTGTGATGGAGCCGTTGGCTGTCATGTTGAGCTTGGCGGCAGGTGTTGAGTCGTCGGTGAAGTCTTTCTTGTTGCCTTGAGGCCACAAGTCATAGCGCTCGTTATAGAGGGACCAGTTGTTGTCGGCATTCATCAAGGTCATGAGCTGGATGGCCTCGTTGTTGGGAGAGTTGTACCACCAACGGTCGGCATCATAGGTGACATGGGTAATCATGATGCCCTCACCAGGAATATAGCGGTCCCAGCCTTGTTTCTTGCGGTTCTCGATGATGAAATACTCATTGGCGTTGAGCGGGCTCGTGAGACAGAGCGCCTTGTCGGTCGCTGTGCTCTTTTGATTCATCGCGGGCAGCGTGTAGTAGGTGCCTGGCTGTGGTGTGACATAATTGATCCAACCCATGAAGACCTTTTCATAGGCCGAATAGCCAACCGGCGTGTAGCCGTTGTTGCCGTAGCAGCCCAGACACATGATGTCCCAGCTGCCCATGCCATAGTAATCTTCTTGGCCAGCGGGATGCGTTCCAGTGTCATAGAAATCGGGCAGACCCAGACAGTGACCGAACTCATGAGCGAACGTGCCGATGCCGTCGATTGTTGTGGCATTATCGTTGCTGCCATTCAACTCGTTGAACACAGCAAAAGTGTTGACCAACGGATCACCATTCGAGGGATGAAAAGGGCCATTGCCGCCCTGTCCAGAGAGAAATGCCGAGTACAAGTCCCAGTTGCAAGGCCAGATGGCCTCGGGGTGCTCACTCCATGCTTGGGCTTCGCCTACACCAGCATAGATGACAATAACCACGTCGCAGTAGTAATCATTGTTGGTGTCATAGGGCGTGAATGACACACCATCGGCAGCTGCCAGCTGGCATGCCTCGGTTACCATATATCCCAATCCTTTGTCATTGTTGTCGCCTGAATGGCCGCCATAGTATTCGCGGTTATGAGACAAGGTGTAGATACCGTAAACCTCAAAATCGGGTTCATACAAGCCATTGGACTGGTCACGGAAATATTGTCCCACACTCGAGCTACCCATGAGCATCGCATTGATGATGTCTTCGCGCGTGTTGTTAAAGGCCTTGTCCTTGAACTCCACCAGAATGATAGGAATCTTGCGTTGACCCAAGGCCGGAACGCTCGAATCTGCATTGCTGCCGCCCACCCTGGATGGAGCCTTCTTCTTCAGGTGGGAAGCTGGTTTAGAATTAAAAGTGAGATTCGACCGCTGAGCATTGATGAATGCTGTCTCGACAGAAGTGCGTTGACTAGCCTCATGGGCTCGCACCGTGGTCATACCCGTCAGTGATGATTGATAATAAAAATCACCGTCGGCACCACGAGCAACCATCAATCCGTCGCGGGTGAGAATAGCATGGCTAAACGCGTTGCCCACAACATAAATCTGCAGGGTGGTGCCGTCACTCTGGGTGATGGTTTGCCAAGCATGCTTGGCTGGCACGGCGAACGCGAAGGTGTTGCAGCACAGCAACGCCATCAAGAGGATGATTATCTTTTTCATTTGGACTTCAATTTGAACACATTAATATAATGGCTTCTTTGATACTAGCTGCAAAGATAACATAAATCAGTGGGATGGCAAAGGAGGTGTTAGGCGTTAGGCGTTAGGTGGCATCCGCCAACGTGGATGGGCTGGATGGGGTGGATTGCAGCCGCATCGCAATTTCTTATTAGAAAAAGGATTACCCGAGGATAGTCCCAGGTAATCCTTTATAAGTTCCCAAACTTAGAATAATTGCTTTTTATTGCTTAAATCACACCTTTTCCAAAGCACACTTTGCATTGAGCCGAGCCATGGCACACAGGACAATCAGTATAATAATCAGGCCCATAGCTATTATAGTGTTTCTGTTTTCCTGGACGGTCAGAATATTTGCAAGCAGAGCACTTACCGCTACCACCGCATCCAGAGCATTGTCTGCGACTTCCAGAACTACTGCCTGACGAGGGTGATGAATAGCTGCTACCTGAAGGTGCTGGCGCATATGTTCCCGATTTCTGAATGTTTTTGGCAGCACGTGCACCTTGGCAAGCAGGATTAGGACATAATTGCTTTCCTGTGCCATTGCAGGTAGCACATTTGCTGGTAATAGCTCCAAACATATTATAGAATGTAACCGTGCCAGACCCATTGCAGGTTCTGCAGGTCACTTTTCCAGGACAGTCCGACGGGTCATGTTGCTGTGCCTGTAACTGTTCAGCATATCTGCGCCCAGCGTCATATGCATTTTGGTTTGACCCCCATTGTGAATAAGAAGGCAATGCAAATGCCATTATAAACAAACTGATAAATATTATTTTTTTCATTATTGTGATAATTTAGAATTTATAACATACACCAATTGAACCAAGGTTATAGACATGTCCAAAGGATTTCTTGATGTTCATTCCCACTAAGCCAGCTTCGATTTGTGCAGCCCAGTGTGAAGAGAAATAATACCGTGCACCGATAAAAGCAGACGCCGAAGGTGCAAACTTGGTATCTCCACCATCCCATTTCACATGGTCCAAGTCATTGAATGAATATTGCATTCCCCAACCAAGGCGAGCATCGTATTCATCATGATCCATTTTGGCAAATCCCTTTTCATTATGAATATTGGCAAAAACAGGAATGATGGCACATCCGCCGCCGCCGATAGTCAGATAAGTGTCAAGTTTATCACTCACATTATAATGGAGGGACAATTGCAACATCAGGCTCACATCGTCACGGTAGGAGTCAGCATCGGCTGTACCCTGACCTGTGCGCTGCTTGTCTCCACTCTCTAAATACTTATTTGAACCATACTTATTACGTTCATATTTTACCCAATGATAGCTATAATCATAGGTTCCAATTACCGTTCCTTCAGCTTTTTCAGTTATTGAATTAATTGCCGAGACACCGATGCCGAGTGAGAATTTTCCGCCGAACAAGCCATCGGCGATACCATGTTCAAATGCCAATTTTCCATGGTAGTCCATTTTGGACTCTTTCCCGTCTGGAGAAACAATGATACCGGCTCCAAGACCTAAACTTACTACGTTATCGCCTTTATCCAATGCTTGGGCGATACTACTGCAAAACAAGAGGCAAATCAAAAAAAGAAGGTTTTTTTTCATTGGTAAAGTTTTTTACACCCGGTGCCTCCCTGAAACGGGTAAGAATTAAAGACGTGGGAAGCCTTACTTGACGCTTGTTTCACGCACTGGTTCTCGCATAATCAACTCAGTCGACCACGCTACGCGATATATTTGCGAGATCCGCATGTGGAGGCAACGTTTCGGTAAACGTCCTTTTCTGATAAAAACTTGCTAGAGATCCTATGATGGAGAAAATTAGCTTCGCAAAGATAAGCATTTTTTATTAAAAACAATAAGTTTATGGGAGATTTTGTGTAATACAAAGAGTTAGGTGGCATCCGCCAGCGTGGAGGAACTGGATGGGGTGGACGGACTGGATGGGGTGGATTGCATCCGCATCGCAATTTCTTATTTCTCATTAGAAAAAGGATTACCCAGGAGTTGTGGGCAATCCTTTTTCTTGATTAGTTCCTTGAGGAGGAGGTGTTACCAAGTGCCTGTGAGCAGGTAGTTGATCAGGGTAGATAAATCATCCATGTCAACGATGGTGGTGTCGTCGGCGTCATTACAAGAAGCTGCACCCGGAGTGTTGATGGGCGAAACGCCATCCAGCAGATAGTTGATCAAGGCGGCCAAGTCATCCATGTCAACACCGCCAACACCATTGACGTCACCACGGAGGAAAGCGGGACCGTTCTGGAACAAAGTCACCTCCTGCTTGTTACTCCATGGACTCTCGGTGCCATCACTATAGAAGGCTTTCACCTTATATACATAGGTACCCTCGGCGATCAGGTCAGTCACCGTGTAGAACTTGTCGGTGATGCCAGTGATGAGGCGATGAATCTCAGTCTCGGTATCCCTGAGTGAGGCCTGAGTGGCATCTCCTGAATAAATTGCAAGCTTAGCGATATCGGGCGAATAGTTGTCATCGTTAGAATAAATCGAAATCGCCTCACCTGCACTAGCAGTTACCAGCCAAGAATATGTCTCACCGTTAGTGAAATAGTGATCTACCGCAGGTGTCTGCGGAGTGGAGACCGCAAAGCTGCCCACACCATAACCACCTGTAACCGTGGTGAGTTTCAACGTGAAGGTATCATTGTCGTAACCCTCGGGAACAGTGAAATAGATACTTCCGCCACTCACGATGTATACCGCATTGTTACCGCCAGCGACATAGGAGCCACCCCAAGGTTCAGGCAAGGTAATGTAAACATAATCGCCAGTATAATTTGAGCCATTGAGGTATGCAAGGAGCTCAACCTGGGGTTTTGTGTTCACCTCTAGGGTGTAGCTTTCCACATTCTGGGCAGGAGTCTGGTCAGTCCAATCGGCACGGAACTGCGTCAGGTTGATGAAAGCACTGTCGGCTGGCTGCATCACGGGAACATAACTCTCGATCAAACCTTTGCCCTTGAGATTGACGATAAGATTTGTTGCACCAGGACTGCTCAACGTCACCGAAGCTTGATAGCTCATGATAGCCGTCGGCTCAAATGTCACTGTCACAGTCATATTGTTGGCTGCATCGCTGGCGCTGATGACTGCGGGACTGATGCTGAAGACACCGTTGGGGTCGTTGAGTGTGAGCGTCACATCGCCAGTCAAGGCCTGGCCAATGACTTTGAAGGTCGCCGTTCCTGTGTGGTTCATCATCACATCACCCATATTAACCGCATCGGTCGAAACCGAAATCACAGGACCTGTGGCAGACCCTTTCATATACCAGAAGCTGGCCGTGCCGTCCTGGTTAATAACCATTTCGGTCACAGGTTTTCCCAAGAAACCGGCATTACCCGTGATGGAGCCGTAAGCGTTCATATTGAGTCTGGCTGGGGGCGTTGAGTTGTCGGTGAAGTCCCTATTGTTGCCCAAAGGCCACAGGTCGGTGCTCTCGTCATAGGGGGACCAGTTGTTGTCGGCATTCATCAAGGTCATGAGCTGGATGTCCTCGTTGTTGGGAGAGTTGTACCACCAACGATCGGCATCATAGGTGACATGGGTGATCATGATACCCTCGCCAGGTATATAGGAGTCCCAGCCTTTTCTCTTGCGGTTCTCGATGATGAAATACTCGTTGGCATTCAGCGAGCTTGTGATACATAGTGCCTTGTCGGTCGCAGCGCTCTTTTGGTTCATCGGGGGCAAGGTGTAGTAGGTGCCCGGCAGTGGAGTGATGTAATCAATCCAACCCATGAAGACCTTCTCATAGGCCGAATAGCCAACAGGCGTGTAGCCATTGTTGCCGTAGCAACCGGTGTCCATGATGTCCCAACTACCCATGCCATAGTGGTCGCCACTGCCTGTGTCATAGAAGTCGGGCAGACCCAGACAGTGTCCGAACTCATGAGCGAAGGTGCCGATTCCGTCAATCACCGTAGCGTCATCATTACTGCCGTTCAACTCGTTGAACACGGCAAATGTGTCAACGTAAGGGTCCCCGTATGAAGGACGGAAAGCGCCGTTACCACCTTGTCCATAGTAGGCTGCAGACGACAGGTTCCAGTTGCAGGGCCAAACGGCTTCGGGGTGGTTCCACCATGCCTGCGCCTCGCCCACACCGGCATAGATGACGATGACCACATCGCAGAAATCATCGTTGTTGGTGTCATAGGGCTTGAACGACACCCCTTGAGCAGCCGCCATCTGACAAGCTTCGGTCACCATGTATCCCAGTCCCTTGTCTTTGTCATCGCCAGAATGACCACCATAGAACTCACGGTTCTGCGACAGGGTGTAGATGCCGTAAACCTCGAAATCGGGATCATATAAGCCGTTGGACTGGTCACGGAAGTACTGCCCCACACTTGAATTACCCGTGAGCATCGCGTTGATAATTTGCTCGCGCGTGTTGTTGAAGGATTTATCCTTGAACTCCACCAACACGATGGGAATCTTGCGCTGACCCATGGCAGGAACTCCCGATTCCTCATTGCTGCCACCCACTCGGGATGCAGCATCCTTTTTCAGGCGGGGAACTGGTTTGGACTTAAAAATGAGATTCGCCTGCTGAGCATTGATGAATGCTGTCTCGACAGAAGTGCGTTGATTGGCCTCATGAGCTCGCATCGTTGACAATCCCGTCAATGACGATTTATAATAATAGTCACCATCGGCACCGCGAGCGACCATTAGGCCGTCATCGGTGAGGATGGCATGATTAAACGCGTTACCCACAGCGCGAATTCTCAAAGTGGTACCGTCACTCTGCGTGATGGTCTGCCAGCCTTGCTTGGCAGGCACAGCTACGGCTGCCATTGCACAGCACAACAGTAGCATTAGAATAATACTAATCCTTTTCATTTGAATTTTGGTTATTTATGTTAATTATATAGATTCGCTTTATAAAGCAAATGACCAGGTCAAAATGTTTGCCGCAAAATAAAACAATTGCGACGATTGAATGATGTCAAAGCATCCTCAACGATTCAGAAATTCGACCAGGCGGGCGACGGCGCGGCCGCGGTGGCTGATGCTGTTTTTCTGCTCGGGCGACATCTCGGCGAAAGTGCTGCCGTCACCCTCAACGGGTTGGAAGATGCTGTCATAGCCAAAACCGCCAGTGCCATGTCGCTCGGTGAGAATAACACCCTCGACCTGACCGTGGAACATGTGCAACTGGTCGCCCTGCAACAGGGCGATGGCAGTGCGGAAGCGTGCCGTGCGCTGGGTCACGCCATTGAGTTTGGTCAACACCTTGTCGATGTTGGCCTCGCTGTCGTGACCAGGTCCAGCATAACGTGCCGAGTGTACTCCCGGTTCACCGCCCAAGGCATCAATTTCCAGGCCCGTATCGTCGCTGAAGCAGTCATAGTCGTAATGCTCCTTGACATAGCGGGCTTTCATCTGGGCGTTGCCATCAATGGTGTCGGCAGTCTCGGGAATATCCTCATGGCAGTCAATGTCGGCGAGTCCCAATACCTCGTAGCGGTCGCCGATCATCTGCCGCAGTTCTTTCAACTTGTAGGCATTATTAGTAGCAAAGACAATCTTCTTCATAGACAAAAAGAATTAAAAACAACTCAAACAACTTTAACAATCATCAGTCTGAAAGTGTTGTTTGAGTTGTTCAGGTTGTTTTTTAATATTACACGACGATGTTGACGAGCTTACCCTTGACGAAGATGATCTTGCGGGGTTCCTTGCCAGCCAACCAGCGCTCGGCACCGGCATCGGTGAGCGCCAGACGTTTCACCTCTTCCTCGTCGGCATCGGCGGGAACAGCGATAGAGTAACGTGCCTTGCCGTTGAACGAGACAACGTAGTTCACGACAGACTCTTTGAGATATTCCTCGTTCCAAGTAGGCCACTGTGCGTCGCACACGGTGGTGTCATGTCCCAGCACATGCCAGAGTTCCTCGGCAATGTGGGGTGCGAAAGGTGCCAACACCACAACCAACGGCTCAAAAATCTCGCGCGAGTGGCACTTCATCTTAGTCAACTCGTTGACACAGATCATGAAGGCAGCAACCGACGTGTTGTAGCTGAACGACTCGATGTCACCGCTCACCTTCTTGATGAGCTTGTGCAATGACTTGAGCGCATCGGCACTGGGTTTCTCGTCGGTGAGCTGCAAGGTGTCGCCCTTGTAGAAGAGCGCCCACAGACGCTTGAGGAAGCCGCTCACACCGTCAATACCATTGGTATCCCAAGGCTTGCTGGCCTCGACGGGACCCAGGAACATCTCATAGAGGCGCAGCGTGTCGGCTCCGCGTTCCTTGACGATATTGTCGGGGTTCACGACGTTGAACATCGACTTGGACATCTTCTCGATAGCCCAGCCGCAAATGTACTTGCCGTTCTCGAGAATGAACTCGGCATCCTTGAAATCGGGTCGCCACTGGCGGAACAACTCAAGGTCGAGCGTGTCCTTGTCCACAATGTTTACATCCACATGGATGGGAGTCACGTCATACTTGTCCTTGAGGTTGAACGAGACAAACGTGTTGGTGTCCTTGATGCGGTAAACAAAGTTGCTACGTCCCTGAATCATGCCCTGGTTGACCAACTTGCGGAACGGCTCGGCCTCGCAGACAAAACCGTAGTCATAGAGGAACTTGTTCCAAAAACGGCTGTAAATCAAGTGACCCGTGGCATGCTCGGTACCACCCACGTAGAGGTCCACCTGACGCCAATATTCATTGGCCTCGTGCGAGACAAGCTCATTCTCGTTGTGCGGGTCCATGTAGCGCAGATAGTAGGCCGAAGAACCGGCAAAGCCAGGCATGGTGTTCAACTCCAACGGATGTCCGTCGGCAGTCACCCAATTCTTGGCACGCCCCAGAGGCGGTTCGCCGGTCTCGGTGGGCAAGAACTTGTCCACCTCGGGCAACAACAAGGGCAACTCGCTCTCGTTGAGCGGCTGCGGCTGGTTGTTGTCATCATAATAGATGGGGAACGGCTCGCCCCAGTAGCGCTGACGGCTGAAGATGGCGTCGCGCAAGCGGTAATTCACCTTCACATGGCCGATACCAGCCTCCTCGATGTATTGCTTGGTCTTGGCTATCGCTTCCTTGACCTGGAGACCGTTGAGTTGCAAGCGCTCGTTGGATGAATTGGTCATGATGCCCTCTTTGGCGTCAAAACTTTCCTCACTCACGTCGGCACCCTCAATCAAGGGGATGATGGGCAAGTCAAAGTGCTTGGCAAAGGCATAGTCGCGGCTGTCATGGGCGGGAACCGCCATGATGGCACCCGTGCCGTAACCAGCGAGCACATAATCGCTGATGTAAATGGGAATGTTTTTGCCCGTGACAGGATTGACGGCATAGCTGCCAGTGAACACGCCGCTCACCTTCTTTTCAATCATGCGCTCGCGCTCGGTCTTGTGCTTCACCTCATCAAGGTAAGCGTCAACAGCGGCACGCTGATCAGGGGTAACCACCTCGTCAACATACATGCTCTCGGGCGCCAGTACCATGAAAGTCACACCGAAGATGGTGTCGGCCCTGGTGGTGAAAATCAACAGGCTCTTGTCGCTGTCGGCAACAGGGAAGGTCATCTCGGCACCCTCGCTGTAGCCGATCCAGTTGCGCTGTGTCTCCTTGATTGACTCGGTCCACTCGATGGTGTCGAGGTCACGCAAGAGACGTCCGGCGTAGGCCGATACGCGCAAGCACCACTGGCGCATCATCTTCTGCTCAACGGGATAACCGCCGCGCAGCGACAAACCCTCACTCACCTCGTCGTTGGCAAGCACGGTGCCCAATTTGGGACACCAGTTCACCATCGTGTTACCAAGATAGGCGATACGGTAGTTCATGAGCACATCGTTGCGTTCAACCTGGGTCATAGCATTCCACTCGTCGGCAGTGAACTCGTCAGAACTGTTGGTGTGGGCATTGCAGCCCTGAGTGCCGTGTTTCTCGAAATGAGCCACGAGCTCATCGATGGGACGTGCCTTGTCAAGCTCGGTGTTGAAATAGCTCTTGAACATCTGCAAGAAGGCCCACTGCGTCCACTTGTAATAAACGGGGTCACAGGTGCGCACCTCACGATCCCAGTCATAGCAGAAACCTATCTTGTCCAACTGCTCGCGATAGCGTGCGATGTTCTCGTTGGTCGTGATTTCGGGGTGCTGTCCCGTCTGGATGGCATATTGCTCGGCAGGCAGGCCATAGGCATCATAGCCCATGGGATGCAGCACGTTGAAACCTTTCAAACGCTTGTAACGCGCATAAATGTCACTTGCGATATAGCCAAGAGGATGCCCCACATGCAGACCTGCTCCTGATGGATAAGGAAACATGTCAAGCACATAGAACTTGGGCTTGCTATTGTCAATTTCGCATTTGTAGGTGTGATGTTCACGCCAATATTTTTGCCACTTTTTCTCTATTTCATTAAAGTTGTAATCCATTTTTCTTGTGTTTATAGTCATTATTTATTTTATAATGCCCAACTCGCGCGAGATGTCAAGCATGCGCTGGATGGGTTTCACGGCACGCTCGGCAATGTCGGGAGCGACTTCGATCTCGGGAGCCATGAACTTGAGCGAGTTGTAAAGTTTCTCTAAGGTGATGAGCTTCATGTACTCACACTCGTTGCAGGCGCAGGTGCCATCCTCGGGCGGAGCAGGGATGAACGTCTTGTCGGGACAACGGCGCTGCATCTCGAAGAGGATGCCGCTCTCGGTGCAAACAATGAATTCCTGGCTCTCGTCATCGACAGCGAAGTTGAGCAAGGCCTGGGTCGAACCCACCTTGTCGGCCATAATGCGCACGGGCTTGGGGCACTCGGGGTGCACTAGCACCTTGGCATCGGGATGTTCGCGCTTGAGGTCAGCGAGCTTGGCGGCACTGAATTTCTCGTGCACATGGCAGGCACCATCCCACAGCAGCATTTCACGACCGGTGATGCTGTTGATGTAGTTGCCCAGGTTGCGGTCAGGACCGAAGATTATTTTCTCGTCTTGCGGCAGACTGCCCACAATTTCCTTGGCGTTAGACGAAGTGACTACCACATCGGTCACCGCCTTGACGGCAGCGCTGGTGTTCACATAGCTGATGACTGTGTGATCGGGGTGCTCGTTGACAAACTGCTCAAACTCATCGGCAGGACAACTGTCGGCCAGAGAGCAGCCCGCGCTCAAGTCGGGCACGATGACCGTCTTGTCGGGGCACAGAATTTTAGCAGTTTCACCCATGAAATGAACACCACACAGGATAATGACAGGAGCATCGGTCTTGGCAGCCAGCTGAGCCAATGCCAGGCTGTCGCCGATGTAGTCGGCCAGCTGCTGGATCTCCTCGCGCTGATAATAGTGCGCCATGATGACTGCGTTGCGCTCCTTCTTGAGGCGCAATATTTCCTCTCTCAGGTCGATGCCGTCCTCGATAGGCTCATCGACGTAACCTTTATCAACATTCATATTATATATTATTTTGTTTTTAATTTTTTAAAAATTTCAATTTTAACTACAATAACTATGCCTGTTAATTGTGTTGAAAACTATTTTGCCCTCGACGGTTGATTTCGGGTTATCAACGCTCGGTGGGAGTTATTGATACTTTATTGACAAGCCTAATTGCTGTGTCATAGCTGTTTCACTACTTTATTAACAAGGTGTAAACAACCTGCAAAGTTAATAAATTATTGGCTTATATCTTCACAAAAGGTGATGAAAACCGTGTTTATAGCCTAATAAAAATTATGTGCTAACTTTTTTGGTGTTTCAAAAAAGAATGATAAGCCGCATTGATTTGAATTTGTCAAGTCTTTTTTATTGTTTTTTTTCAAACAGTTTTCAACAACAATTGACAGCGTTATTGACAAGCTTATCAAAGCATGATTTCAATTCACGGCAAATGTACTACTATTGAATGAGAAAAAAGCAGTACATTTGTAGTGAAATTATCATCATTTAATTAACGATGGGACTGAAGAAATCGATGCTGGAGCTGCACCGTGTGGGTGTGGATGAATACAGGCAGGTAGCAAAGCTACCTGTGACACTGGTATTGGACAACGTGCGCAGCGAGATGAATGTGGGATCGGTGTTTCGCACGGCCGACGCTTTCTTGATCGAGCGCATCTGTTTGTGTGGCATCACGCCTCAACCCCCCAAGTCCGAGATTCACAAGACCGCGTTGGGTGCCGAAGAATCTGTCAGCTGGCAGTACTACCCCACTACACTTGCCGCCGTCGAGGAACTCAAAGCGGCCGGTTATCTCGTCTGCTCGATCGAGCAGGTGCATGACAGTGTCGGTCTGGGTGATTTTGCTGTCGATGTCAATCAACCGTTGGCGATTGTCCTGGGTAATGAAGTGAAAGGAGTGAGCCAGGAAGTGGTTGACGCCAGTGACCGGTGTGTGGAAATTCCGCAGGAAGGAACGAAACATTCCTTGAACATTTCGTGTTGTGCAGCCATCGTGATGTGGCATGTTTATCGCGGGATGAGGCTTTGAAATTGGCTGAAAAAAGTTATTAACAGCCGTTAATTTGATTGTTGATTGAGGGAAAAAATAGCGAAAACAGGCATTTTTAGGGGAAAATATAGTTAAATTACAAATGTTAAAGACCGTTTTTTTTAACATTTATTTTTCTACGGCGATTTTTAAGGTCAATATTTATAATATAATAGTCATTAAGTTGATTATCAATTATTTATATAATATTTTGTTATAGATTTATTATTTTTTTGCAATTTATTTTGAAAGCATTCAAAAAGATAGAAATTAAAGGTAATTAGTTAAAATAAAGCTTTTATTTTTCCCATTTCACAATCTTTTACTATTTTTGCGTACTTGTAATTTATCGATAGCGGCTTAAAAATGTAGTACCATCGAGAACTTACTAGTAACAGATTGAATAAACACATTTTTTAACTAATTGTATTAATTAATAAACATCACTATTTTATGAAGAAGCTATTTCTGCTGCTGATAGCCATTTGTGCTATCTCCTTGGGCATGAGTGCCCAACAAGTAGTGAGGGGACAGGTAACTGACGCTAATGGCGAACCGCTCATTGGTGCCACGATCCAACCCATTGGCGGAGGTAACGGCGCAGCCACCGACGTGAACGGTGAGTTCTCGCTGAATCTTCCTTACAATGTGAAGACCCTCAAGGTTTCGTATGTGGGTTACAATACCCAAGAACTTCCCGTTCAGCCTAACATGGCCATCACATTGAGTGATAGCGGTACCGCTCTGGACGAGGTGATGGTAGTTGCCTATGGTACTGCCAAGAAGACCTCCTACACCGGTTCGGCCGAGGCTGTGACCAACAAGAAACTGGAGTTGCGTCCTGTTACCGATGCTACCAAGGCCC
>JAEEGL011937865.1_pt1 | contig 20569 bp, 13 predicted proteins | sample 9134231 | NCBI WGS metagenome assembly JAEEGL01 (sample SAMN16246548, study PRJNA631951) | gut metagenome | biome: gut microbiome; feature: rumen; material: fiber-attached | host: Bos | place: Iran: Karaj | collected 2018-10
GGTCAGACGGATCCACACGTCCTGCTCGGGCCAGTAGAACTTGCGGTTGAACACGTTCACGTTGAACTTGCGTTTTGTTCTTCTCTTGGAGTGCGATACATTGTTACCAGTGATCGCCTTCTTGCCTGTAATTTGACAAACTTTAGACATTTTGTTATCTCCTTAGTTGTTATTAATCTTGTTAATTATGTTGAGTTCAAGGCGGGTCACTACTTCGACATCGCCGTAGCACATATTTTGTGGCGAAACCATGCCCTGTCGGGTCATGAGTCCGTCAGTTATCAGGAAGGCTCGCCGTCGCGAGTCCAGGTTGTCGTCCTACGCTTTACCCGCTGGCACTTAGCATCATAGCCGGCGTGTCGAAGTTTCAACGATCATGTGTCACAATACAGGACTAACCGCTTGTCAAGGGTTCCCTGCCTTGAAATCGGCTGCAAAAGTAGTAATTAATTGAGAATTGAGAATGGAGAATGGAGAATAATTTTCATCAGTTTATCTATATTTAACTTTATTTTGCATTTTCACAACTAGAAGTGGCAGCTCAGAGACTCACATCATGACAGTCACAAAATCTACAAAATATAATATTTAGGTGAATATTTGGTTGTTTGGGGAAAATGTTCTATTTTTGCAGTCCCTTTCACAAAAGAATATCATTAACAATAAACCAACGATATGGAAAACAAGAAAATCAGACTCAATGCCAACCCTGTGGTGGCATATCTACAAAAGCCTGCGGCCGAGTTCACTCGCGCCGACCTCATCCGCTATGTCGAGGAGCAAGAAATTAAGATGGTGAACTTCATGTATCCCGGTGGCGACGGAAAACTCAAAACTTTGAACTTTGTCATCAACGACCTGGAGTACCTGGAGACGCTGCTCACCTGCGGCGAGCGTGTGGACGGCAGCAGCCTGTTCTCGTTCATCCAAGCCGGCAGCAGCGACTTGTATGTCCTGCCCCGTTACAACACCGCTTTCATCGACCCGTTCTGTGAGATTCCCACACTGTGCCTACTGTGCAGCTACTTTGACAAGGACGGCAACCCGCTGGAGAGCAGCCCTGAGCACACGCTGCACAAGGCTTGCGAGGCGTTCCGCGAGGTCACCGGTATGGAGTTCCACGCCATGGGCGAACTGGAGTACTATGTCATCTTCCGCGACGACGAGATGTTCCCCGCCATCGACCAGCGTGGTTACCACGAGAGCGGTCCCTATGCCAAGGGTGGTGAGTTCCGCGCCAAGTGCATGAAATACATCGCCCAGGCTGGCGGCCAGATCAAGTACGGTCATAGCGAGGTGGGCAACTTCGTGCAGGACGGCACGGTCTATGAGCAGAACGAGATAGAGTTCCTCCCCGTCCCCGCCGAGCAGGCCGCCGACCAGTTGACGCTGGCTAAGTGGATTATCCGCAACCTCGCCTATGAGATGGGTCTTGACGTGACCTTCGCCCCGAAGATTACTGTGGGCAAGGCCGGTTCGGGTCTGCACATCCACATGCGTATGCTCAAGGATGGTCGCAACATGATGCTTAACAACGGCGCGCTGAGCGACGACGCCCGCCGTATGATTGCCGGCATGATGGACCTGGCTCCATCAATCACCGCGTTCGGCAACAAGAACCCGATGAGTTACTTCCGCCTAGTGCCTCACCAGGAGGCGCCGACCAACGTGTGCTGGGGCGACCGCAACCGTTCGGTGCTGGTGCGCGTGCCGCTGGGATGGACCAGTGGTGTGGACATGTGCAGCAAGGCGAACCCGCTGGAGAGCCAGGCCGACTTCGACACCACACTGAAGCAGACGGTGGAGATGCGTTCGCCCGACGGCAGCGCCGATGTCTACCAGCTGATTGCTGGCTTGTGCGTGGCGTGCCGTCACGGCTTTGAGATGCCCGACGCTCTGGAGGTCGCCGAGCGCACCTATGTCAACGTGAACATCCATGACAAGGCGAACGAGAGCCGTCTGGAACAACTTGACCAGCTGCCCGACAGCTGTGTGGCAAGTGCCGCTTGCCTCGAGCGCCAGCGCAAGGTCTTTGAGGAACACGGCGTGTTCAGTCCTGCGATGATCGACGGCATCATCACGGGTCTGCGTGCGATGAACGACCGCACCCTGCGCGCCGACATCAGCCACAAGGAGCTGCAAGCGCTCGTCACGCGCTACTTCCACTGCGGTTAATCAATGCACAATGCATAATGCATAATGCACAATGCACAATTGCTGCTTCTACAAAAACAATCGCTCCCTGAGTTTGGGGAGCGATTGTTGTCTTTCTAGATTTTGAAGGGTGGAGGTTAGAGGGCGAGGCGGAGGCCATAATAGTAACTACTGAGTGACGGTGTATTGTAGTTGCGCCTCGACACTCGGCAGTCCCAGGCATAGTAACTCCAGCAGCCTCCACGGGTGACGTGGTGGGTGCCAGATGTTGGCCCGGTAGGGTTAGTCTGCGCATCGCTGCTATAATTGCTAAACCAGTCCTGACACCACTCCCACACATTGCCGCTCATGTCGTACAGACCCAACTCGTTGGGGGCTTTGGTGGCGACGAGATGAGTAGTTGTATTGCTATTACTCGTCCACCATGCCACCTCTTCGATGTCGTTGCTGCCAGCATACTTGTAGCCTTGGCTCTTGTTGCCACCACGTGCGGCATACTCCCACTCAGCCTCAGTGGGGAGGCGGAAGGTCTTTCCTGTCAGCTCATTCAGCTTGGTGATGAACGTCTGGCAATCCTCCCAACTTACTGTTTCGACAGGTCGCTGCAAGTTGTCAGCAAAGTAGCTGGGATTGCTACCCATCACCGCCTGCCACAACTCCTGCGTAACCTCGGTCTGCCCGATGTAATAACTGGAAAGCGTCACTTGGTGGGTTGGCTTCTCATCGCTGCCTACATCATTCCCTTGCTCGGCCGTTGCACCCATGGTGAAGGTGCCTCCCTCGACCGCCACCATCTTGAACGTCACGCCATTGACGGTGTAGGTTTGCACTTCCTGATTTGTTTTACCCAGCATAAGGTTGATGACTGCATTCACGTCAGCAATATCAACCGAGCCGTCGCCGTTGATGTCGCCAGCGGCGGTCTGTGCCGACTTGCCCAGCATCATATTGATCACGGCATTGACATCGGCGATATCGACCTTGTTGTCGCCGTTGATATCACCCTGCACTTGCGCCGTGGCGCTCAGACCCAGCAGCATACATGCCGCCAGAGCAAATGTTTTGAGATAAGATTTTTTCATTGTTATTATTGTTTATGTTTAATTTCGTTACAAAATTAATCATTTTTTCGCAATTTACCAACTCTCAGAATGAAAAAATACGTGCATCATGTCGACACAAAGTCGAAAAAGATATCAGTTATCAGTGGTCAGTTTTTTTGAAAGTTTTTTGGAAAAATGAGAAAAAAGAGGAGTGTTGGTTACGCTCGTTTGCATGATTTTTAGTAACTTTGGCTTCGCCGAAGTTACTTCCGTTCGGAAAAACTCAAATAAATTTTGTTTTTCACTCACTTATTCGTAACTTTGCCGACGATGAAACAGATACAGGATTTTCAAGTGACTGAGTGCGCGCAGATAGGGCCGAACTATGCCCTGCTGCGGCTGCGTCCGTTGCATGGCACGATGCCTCACATCGAGCCGGGGCAGTTTGTGCAGGTTGATGTGCCAAACTCGAAGACGACCTACCTGCGTCGCCCCATCTCGGTGAACTATGCCGACACGCGCGAGTTGTGGCTGCTGGTGCGCCGTGCGGGCGACGGCACCAACGCTTTGTGTAACCTCGCTGAGGGCACACGGCTGAACCTGCTGTTGCCACTGGGCCACGGATTCACCACCAACATCCAGGGCCGTGCCCTGTTGGTGGGCGGCGGTGTGGGCATCGCTCCGCTCCGCATGCTGGGCCGCCGGTTGCTGGCGATGGGCGCCGAGGTACACTTCCTGCTGGGTGCCCGCACAAGTGCCGATGTGCTGCAGTTGGACCTGTTCCGGCAGACCGCCGAGACACACGTCGCCACCGAGGACGGTTCGCTGGGGCATCACGGTCTGGTCACGCAGCACCCGGTGCTGCAGGAGGAGTGGAACCACATCGCTTGCTGCGGCCCGATGCCGATGATGAAGGCTCTCGCCGCCATCGCCCGCGAGCGTGACATCAACTGCGAGGTGAGTCTGGAGAACGTGATGGCGTGTGGGCTGGGAGCCTGCCTGTGCTGTGTCGAGGACACGGTGGACGCGGGCAATGTGTGCGTGTGCCAGGAAGGACCGGTATTTAACATCAAACGACTGAAATGGTAGATTTAAGCGTCAAGATAGGACAGATGTGTCTGAAGAACCCCGTGATGACGGCCTCGGGCACCTACGGTTTCGGCGAGGAGTACGCCGAGTTGGTCGACCTGAGCCGCCTGGGCGGTATCATCGTCAAGGGCACCACGCTGGAGCCTCGGCAGGGGAACCCCTACCCCCGCATGGTCGAGACGCCCAGCGGGATGCTCAACGCGGTGGGTCTGCAAAACAAGGGTGTGGACTACCTGGCTGAGCACATCTACCCACGCATCAAGGATATTGACACCGCGTTGGTGGTGAATGTGAGCGGCCGCACGATTGAGGACTATGTGGGTGTGTGCGAACGCCTGAAAGACCTAGATCGCATCGCAGCCGTCGAGATCAACATCTCGTGCCCCAATGTGAAGCAGGGCGGGATGTCGTGGGGCACCACGACGACCGGCTGCGAGAGTGTGGTGAGCGCGTGCCGCCGCGCCTGGAACCGCACGATGATTGTCAAACTCACACCGAATGTGACCGACATCACCGAGATTGCGCTTGCCGCCGAAGCGGCGGGTGCCGACTCGGTGTCGCTGGTGAACACTTTCCTGAGTATGGCCATTGACGTGGAGCGCCGCCGGCCCTATCTGTCGACCATCACTGGCGGGCTGAGCGGTGCCGCTATCCGCCCCATCGCCGTGCGTATGGTGTGGCAAGTGGCACAGGCAGTGAAGGTGCCGGTCATCGGACTGGGCGGCATCATGAACGGACGCGATGTGGTAGAGTTTCTGCTGGCGGGTGCGAAGGCCGTGCAGATTGGCACCGCCAATTTCATTGACCCGCAAGTGACCATCAAGGCCATCGACTTCTTGCAGGACTACATGCAACGGCACGGGATGAGTTCGCTTGAAGAGCTTACTCTATTGCATAATTCATAATGCATAATGCAAAATTCATAATGCATAATCACAGCTCCTACTCGAGTTTGAGTGGGAGCCGTTTTTTGTATTGGTTTTTATCGTCTTTTGAAGAGGGTGAGGGTTGTGGTGTCGGTGAGGAAGACACTAAATAGTCCTTGGGGCTCCTGGGCGGGGTCGCCTAGGTAGGGGTCGCCAGGTTGCCACCGCTCGTGGCGCGGCAACGCCATGCCACTCCATGCCCAGAAGTTGCATCCCGCCACCACAGGTTCATTGGCGCACAAGGTCAAGATAAAGTCATAATAGCGGTCCCGACCCGTGACCGAGGAAGCGGGGTCGAAGCTGAAATTGTCGCGCGGATAGCCGAATTCCTCGATGACGATGGGTTTGCCCAGACGACGTGCGACTGCGATGTGCGCATCCACATATTCGCGGCTCTTCTGACAAGCTAGGTCAACATCCACCTGGCAAGAGTCCTTGCGAGCCCATTGCCATGTGGTGGGCCAGATGTGGACGGTGATGTAGTCGATGTTTGGGTCGGCCGAGATGCGCTCAAACAGGGCTGTGTCGCCCTCGCATCCGACAATGCCCTCGCCGCCCACCGAGATGAGATGGTTCGCGTCCAGACTACGGATGAGTGCCGAGGCCTCACTGAGCCACTGTGCGAACGCTTCATACTGGGGTTTGCCGAAGGGTCGCGGCTCGTTGCCGATTTGCCATGCCATGATGGTGGGGTCGTCGACGTAGGCGCGGCCCGTGTAGCGGTTGGTGCGTGTGACGATGAAACGTACATAGTCGTAAAAGAGGCGATGCGCACTGTCGTTGGCGGCAAACTGCGCCACATAGTCACAATAGGCCTCGTAGCCCTCCACGTTGGGCAGCGGTGTCTTGCCCAGGCCCGTCTGTTCGAGGTAGTAGCCATATCCCCCACTCCACTCCCAGGCATTGTTAAGATAGAGCACCGCCCGCATGCCGCGTTTGCCCATCTCGCTGAGGAGGTAGTCCAACCCAGCGAGGATGGTGTCGTTGTATTGCCTCGGAGCCTGCTGCAGCGTGGGGCTGACCTTGTCGCGCCCGGGCATGCCGTCGCTGCCTACCAACACGCGCAGGTTGTCCAGCCCCAGTGCGTGCAACGAATCCAGTTCGGCGCACAGCCGTTGGCGGTCGCCGCTCTGCCCCTCACTGGCGAGAATGGCGCCATACCACAAGTTTGTGCCCACAAAGCGGTAAGGCTTGCCGTCGATGGTGAGTGTCGTGCCCTCGTGGCGCACAAAACCACCGTTATTATGCTTTTCTGTACAAGCCACGGCCAAGGTCATGATGGCTAGCGCCACCATTATCCATAAGGTATTTCTCATCTGTATCATTGTCATTTGGAATTACAATTGTTCGAAGAGTTGTGACACGGCCTGGTGGTATCGGTCCAGGGTGTTGGCCTTGCGGATGGCTTTGTGGGCGCGATGGTCGGCGTGGGGCAACATCATTTGCCACAACGCTTGCATCTTGTCCAGCAGTTGGTGGTCGCCCCCTGTGAGCGCCCTGCTGTAGCCATCGTAGAGCAAGTCATGGAATCGACGGTAGTTGTCGACAGTGGCCTTGTCTGGACAGAGAAGTGCGGGGTCGGCGACCAGCGCGCGCCCTACCATCACGCCTGCAGCCTGCGGATACTGGTTGAGCAGCGCGTCGATGGCAGCCAATGAGTCGATGTCGCCATTCAGGATTACCGGGGCAGGGATGTCGCGCAAGGTGTCGCTGATGTATTGGTTCATCGTTTCGCAACGATACTGCTGCGTGCCCAGGCGGTAATGCATGATGACATGGTCGACCGCGACCTGGTTGAAGAGGGGCAACACGTTACGCCATTGTACAGGGTCATCCCAGCCCAGCCGCATCTTGAGCGAGACCTTTAACGATTTCTGCTGTGAGAGGGTTTGTGCCAAGTTCTCCAATGCTTCGGGACGCGCCAGCATACCGGCTCCAAAACCCTTTCGCGCCACGGGCGGATGCGGGCATCCCAGGTTGATGTTCACCTCGGTGTAGTCCATGTCGGCGACCGCTTGCAGCATTTGTGCCATGTCATCGGGGCGGCACGCCAGCACCTGCGGTACGACGTGTATGCCCGCGTTGTTGTCAGGCAGGATATCACGCAGGTCGCGCGGTCGGATGCCGCCATGCTCTACCCGCATGAACGGCGCATAGTAAGCCTCCGCAGGGCCAAACACCTGCGCATGGGCCACACGCCACACATGGTCGGTCCACCCCTGGACAGGTGCCGCCAGTATCTTTTTGTCGTCAATCATGCCACAAAGATACTGCTTTTTCTCGATATTTGCCACACAGATTACAAAGGTCACTAAAAAACCGAAGACTGATTGCTCAGGACTGAAATCTTTTCCATACCGTTGGCTCCGCCGAAGGTACTCTCGCTCGGAAAAGTCCAAATAAATTTGACTTTTCGCTCACTTATTCGTACCGTTGGCTCCGCCGAAGGTACTCTCGCTCGGAAAAGTCCAAATAAATTTGACTTTTCGCTCACTTATTCGTACCTTTGCGGCTGTTTTTTTAGGGAAATAGACTAAAGTGTTATGTCACATTTGAGATTTAAGGAAGTTGAGGTTGCTTTCAACCGTGCTCCCGTGAAGGTGGACATCCCGAGTGATCCGCCCAGTCGTTACTATGCAGAGAAGGTCTTTGACCGCAAAAAGATGTTTGAGTACTTGCCTCGCGACACCTATCAGGCCGTGACGCGTGCCATCGACGAGAAGGCACCGCTGGACCGCGAGTTGGCGCACGATGTCGCCAAGGCGATGAAGCAATGGGCGCTGGACCATGGGGTAACACACTATACCCACTGGTTCCACCCGCTGACCGACGGCACTGCCGAGAAGCACGACTCGTTCATCGAGCACGACGGCAAGGACGGCGTGATTGAGGAGTTTGACGGCAAAATGCTGGTACAGCAGGAACCCGACGCATCGAGCTTCCCTAATGGTGGCATCCGCAACACCTTCGAGGCACGCGGCTACTCGGCCTGGGATATCTCGTCGCCCGCCTTCATCCACGACAATACGTTGTGCATCCCCACCATATTTATCGCCTACAGTGGCGAGTCGCTCGACTATAAGACGCCGTTGCTACGCGCGCTGAACAGCATTGACCGTGCTGGCACCGCCGTGGCGCAGCTCTTCGACCCCGAGGTGAAGCATGTCATCTCTTACTTGGGTTGGGAGCAGGAGTACTTCCTTGTCGACGAGGCATTGTATGCCGCACGACCCGACTTGGTAATGACTGGCCGCACGCTCATGGGTCACGAGAGCGCGAAGAACCAGCAACTCGAGGACCACTACTTCGGCGCCATCCCCATGCGCGTCGAGGAGTTCATGCTCGACCTGGAGATTGAGTGCCACCGTCTGGGCATCCCCGTCAAGACACGCCATAACGAGGTCGCCCCCAATCAGTTTGAGTTGGCTCCCATCTACGAGGAGACCAACCTTGCCAACGACCATAACTTGTTGTTGATGTCGGTGATGGCTCAGGTAGCGCGCCGCCACCACTTCCGCGTGCTGCTGCACGAGAAACCCTTCGCGGGCATCAACGGCAGTGGCAAGCACAACAACTGGAGTCTGGGTACCGACACCGGCGTGCAACTGTTCAAGCCCGGCAAGACAGCGAAGGAGAACCTGCAATTCATCACCTTCTTGTCGTGCGTGATGGCTGCTGTACACCGCTACAATGGTCTGCTCAAAGCCTCCATCGCTTCGGCGACCAACGCGCATCGTTTGGGCGGCAACGAGGCTCCTCCCGCCATCATCTCGATGTTTTTGGGCACGCAGCTGAGCCGTGTGTTGCGCAGTCTCGTTGACGATGACCGTGATGACAACCTCAACTTCGGTTCGCGTGCCGGACTGAACCTGGAGATGAGCCAGATCCCTGAACTGATGGTCGACAACACCGACCGCAACCGCACGTCTCCGTTCGCGTTTACCGGTAACCGTTTCGAGTTCCGCGCCGTGGGTTCCAGTGCCAACTGCGCCTCGGCGATGCTTGCTCTCAACGCCGCAGTGGCACAGCAGCTGATGTGGTTCCGCAGCTCCGTCGACCGCAGCATGGCCGATGGGGCTGGTCAGGACGAAGCCATCCTCGCTGAGGTGAAGCGCCTGCTCAAACAGTCGTGTCCCGTACACTTTGACGGCAACGGCTACAGCGACGAGTGGAAGGCCGAAGCTGCACGGCGCGGTCTGGACTGCGAGACATCGGTGCCACGCATCATTGACAATTATCTGCGTCCCGAGGTTGTCGAGATGTTCAGCGAGACGGGCGTACTGACGCAGGTTGAGCTGGAGGCACGCAACGAGGTGAAGTGGGAGATGTATGTCAAGAAAGTGCAGATTGAGGCGCGTGTACTGGGCGACCTGGCACTGAACCACATCTTGCCTGTCGCCACGCGTTACCAGTCGGTGCTGCTCGACAATGTGTACAAAATCAAGACGCTGTTCGTACCTGAGAAATTCGAGCGCATGGCTGCACCCGACTTGGACATGATCGAAAAGATTTCCTGCCATATCCAGGCCATCAAGGAGCAAGTGAGTGAGATGGTCGAGAACCGCAAAGTGGCGAACCGCATCGATGAACTGCGCACCCGTGCCAACGCCTACCACGACACCGTGGCACCGCTGCTGGAGACCATCCGCTACCATGTTGACAAGTTGGAACTGATGGTTGACGACGAGATGTGGCCCCTGCCCAAATACCGCGAACTGCTGTTCATCCGGTAAGATGGGATGAGGAAAATACGGGACTGCGTCTCGTATTACACTGACAAGCGACTAATGTCTATATAAAAGATGGCGCCCCCATTTTTGGGCGCCATCGGTGTATAATGGTTTATATCAGCGTGCGCCAGTGCAGGCGCATAGAAGGGTTGCTATCAGGGGGTAATGATTTGGGAGGAGCCGTCACTGAAGATGATGAGAATCTGAGTGATTTGTCTTCCTGCGGAGTGCCTAGACTGCGATGCCGCCACCTTACCTCTTGCTGCAGCAACAACGCTCTCTGCTACCGAGTTTTGCCGTTGAGTGGTCTGTGGCTTGCGTGCGATGAACGAGGCCTGTTCCGGTTGGTCCACATCATCAAAGTTGATAGACTGCTGGACATGCTGTTCTTTGGCAGCATTGCTCAACGCATTTCCGGGGAACGCATTCTCAGCGAGTTGAGCAACGTCGCCGTCACCATTCACAGCCTCCCCCTGACGAAGCATATCACCATCGCCAAACATGAGCCACATCATATTGAGTTCGGGGTAGGCCGCATGAATCTTGTCGATGACCTCGTTGCTGACTTTCCTGTTTCGACCATTGAGCATCTGGGACAGTGATGGCCTGGGTATGCCACAGATGTCAGCGAATGCCGAGTTGGCGATTCCCATACTCTTCAAGAAGATTTTGATGCGTGAAACGATATCGTTCATAACATTATCATTTTTGTCAAAAAGGTCAAAAACTGAATGCGGGAACCGCTTGTCGTAATTTGACAATTTTTGAGAATTTTATGTTCAAAATTTTGTATAGAAAAAATGCATAGGATTATAAGCAAATTTTCTGGCAAAAAAGGAGTCATTTGCAAAGGGTCGTAAAATGCGAGAAAAATTTTGGGCATTCGGATTGACTTGAAAAACCACTCAAAAAATGGCAATCAAAATCAGGCGTATGAATGAATGGTCAAAATTGGCAGAAAATTGCCGTCTTCCGTTCGTTGCATTTGCAAACCCAATGTTTCGTTTCCAAAATTTTGGGATTGCAAATTTAGAAATGATTTTTGAAACACGCAAATTTTCAAACGAAAATTTTCAAATTTAGGATTAAAAAAGCCAAATTCACCCTCAAGCCACCCTTTAACAAAGCCAAACTCAAAAACTTAAAAAACACTTTAATAATTAATAGTTAATTCTACATTATTATGGCAATTACGTCTATATAACACCAACTTCGATGCACTTGTAGAGCACAACACCCGTTTTTCTATAAGCAATACTTTAATTATTTTTTGCATCTTACTGGGTTTTAGTCATTTGTATGGTTTACAAATAATTGTTAATGGGTAAAAAAGTTACAAATGGGAACGATGTGGATGTAAATTTTGATATTCAACACCTTGTCGTGCGTTTGCAAACCGCTTGTGGAGGTCGAAATTCGGTGTTTGGTTTCGCAACTGGTGTGGTCGAGAAATGAAACAGGGTGTTGAATTTGCAAATTTAAATCCGCAAACAGCCCATGGTAAAACGTCGTGATTTTACCATTTTGACGCTCAACTCAAAATGGCGGCGTTTTTTTTGAGTAGACAGTATGAGAAATCGAGCAGAAAAATCTCAGATAATTGAGCGAGTGCAAAAAATGATATATCGCACACCTTATCAGCCATTTAGGCCGAAAATAATGTTTTTCGCTAGATGAGTCAGAAAATTGTGTTTTTTTGGGAAAAATGCCCTACTCTGCCCTTGTAGGTGAAAAATAGCGTGTTTTTCGAGCAGATAATTTTGGTAGATTTATATAGAAATGCGATGTTTTTCAATATTTAAACTTTAGCAATACGGTAGTGTTTTTTATTGGCCACGGCGTGGCCGTGGCATAGTAGACCGAGGTGACTACAGTTCTTTTTTAAGATAGGTGGCGGTGATGGAATTGGGATTGTTGGCGACTTGCTCTGGGGTGCCTGTTGCAACGACCTGCCCTCCCCCACGTCCTCCTTCGGGTCCCATGTCGATGATGTGGTCAGCGCATTTGATGACATCCAGGTTGTGTTCGATGACGATGACGGTATTTCCTTTTTTGACCAATTTGTTTAACACTCCCAGCAAAACCTTGATATCCTCAAAGTGTAGTCCTGTGGTCGGTTCGTCGAGGATATAGACCGTTCGTCCCGTGTCTCGCTTTGAAAGTTCTGCGGCGAGTTTCACGCGTTGGCTCTCTCCTCCCGATAGTGTGCTGGATGGTTGCCCGAGTTTGATGTATCCCAGTCCCACGTCCTGCATGACCTTTATCTTGTTGAGAATCGTCGGAATGGCTTCGAAAAATTCGACGGCTTGATTTATCGTCATGTCAAGGACTTCGGCAATGGATTTGCCTTTGAACCTAACTTCCAGTGTTTCACGATTATAGCGTTTTCCGCCGCATTCTTCGCACGGTACGAGCACATCGGGTAAGAAGTTCATTTCCACCACTTTATATCCATTACCCTTGCACACCTCGCAACGCCCTCCGCTGATGTTGAAAGAGAATCGCCCAGGCTTGTATCCGCGAATCTTCGCTTCGGGCAAGTTGACGAACAGGTTGCGAATGTCGGCAAAGACACCGGTATAGGTTGCAGGGTTGGAACGCGGTGTGCGTCCCAGCGGTGACTGGTCGACAGTGACCACTTTGTCCACAAATTCCAGCCCCTCGATGGCATCAAAGGGCAACGGTTCGGTGTTCGAACGGTAGAAGTGCTGGCTAAGGATAGGCTGCAGGGTGGCATTGATGAGCGACGACTTGCCGCTTCCGCTGACGCCTGTGACGCAGATAAACGTGCCCAAGGGGAACGACACATCGACGTTCTTGAGGTTGTTTCCACGACATCCACGCAGTGTGAGGCAATTCCCGTTGCCCTCTCTGCGTTTTTCGGGTACGGGGATGGTCATCTTTCCATTGAGGTACTGCGCCGTGATGGTGTCTTGCAACATCATCTCATTGGGTGTACCGGCAAACACCACATAGCCCCCTCTCCTACCCGCTTTGGGTCCAATGTCGACCAAATAATCGGCCTGAAGCATGATGTCCTTGTCATGCTCGACGACGATGATGGTATTTCCCTCGTCACGCAGTCGCTTGAGCGAGTCGATGAGCCGCTTGTTGTCGCGCTGATGTAGGCCAATGCTGGGTTCGTCAAGTATATAGAGTACATTGACCAGTTGCGAGCCAATCTGCGTCGCCAGACGTATTCGCTGGCTCTCCCCTCCCGACAGTGAAGCCGATGCTCGGTTGAGCGAGATGTAGTCCAGTCCCACATCGAGCATGAAAGTGATTCGCGATTGTATTTCCTTGACGATTTCGCTTGCGATGAGCCACTTCTGTGGAGGCAGCACATACTGTAGGTTTGCCATCCAGTCGCGCAGCTCGTTGATGTCCATTGCGGCTAGTTCGGCGATGTTTTTCCCTGCAAGCCTATAATGCAGTGCCTCGATGTTGAGTCGTTGCCCGTGGCACTCGGGGCATTGTTGTCGCGAATAGAATTGTCCAGCCCACTTCTGCGCCTGTGTTGTGGCAGTATCGTCCTGCTGCATCTCGATATACTTCACCAGTCCCTCGTAAGATAGGAAATAGTTGCTTGTGCTCATGGTCTCGGTGCGGATGTTGAGTCGTTCCTCTCCCGTCCCGTTCATGATGTCGTCGATGACCTCGTCGGGCAGTTCGGCGATGGGTGTGTCCAGTGTGCATCCATATTTCTCGCAGATGGCCTGTATCTGCCAGAACACGAGCGTGTTCTTGTACTTGCCAAGCGGCAGTATGCCTCCGGCTCGGATTGACAGTGAGGTATCGGGCATAATTTTCTCACGGTCAACAATGTTGACATACCCCAGTCCCTTGCATTTGTGGCATGCACCAAGTGGCGAGTTGAACGAGAAATTGTGGGGTGCTGGTTCCTGGTAGCTCAGTCCCGTATCTGGATCCATGAGCGACTTGCTGTAAAAGCCCACGCTATCGTTCTCCACGTCCAGAATCATGAGTTGTCCTCCACCCTGCTTGAATGTCTTCTCTATGGACTCGAGCAGCCTTTTCTCGTCCTTTCGCGCCACCTTTAGTCGGTCCACGACCAGTTCGACCGAGTGGTTCTTGTATCTGTCGAGCTTCATGCCGAAGGTGATTTCGCGGAGTTCTCCGTCAACTCGCACGTTCAGGTACCCCTTTTTTCGCAGGTTCTCAAAGAGGTCCTTGTAGTGTCCCTTTCGGTTCTTGACCATGGGTGCCAGGAGGTAGATTTTGTGTCCATCATAGCGGTCCAAAATCAGCTCCAGAATCTTGTCGACGGTGTACTTGACCATGGGTTTGCCCGACAAGTAACTATAGGCATCGGCGGCTCGTGCATAAAGCAGTCGCAGGTAGTCGTAAACCTCGGTGGTTGTTCCAACGGTCGATCGAGGGTTCTTGTTGGTGGTCTTTTGGCCTATGGAGATGACCGGATTTAATCCAGAAATCTTGTCGACATCAGGGCGCTCTAGCACGCCCAGCATGTTGCGTGCGTATGCCGAGAATGTCTCGAGGTAACGTCGTTGTCCCTCGGCAAAGATGGTGTCGAACGCCAACGACGACTTTCCGCTTCCGCTCAGTCCAGTGATGACGGTGAGCTTGTAATGCGGAATGTCGACGTCGATGTTCTTCAGGTTGTGCACGCGTGCTCCCAGCACGCTGACGCATTCTGTATCTTTGCCGTTGATGAGCATAATAATTGACTAGAGGCACTAGAAATACTAGATGCACTAGATGTACTAGACTAGCTTAATTCTTAATTGTTAGTTTTATCTTGTCTGTTTGATGAACTCGATAATGTCCTTGACGGTTGTTATCTTGTCGAGGTTCTCGTCAGGGATTACCACGTTGAACTCTCGCTCGATGGTGATGAGCAGTTCGACCACTCCCAGCGAGTCCATTCCGAGGTCACTCACGAGATTAGACTTTGGAGTCACAGTCTTCGGGTTCACTTTGGCCTGTGTCGCTGCAAGTACGATGACTCGTGTGGCAATGGTGTCTTGCACCTGAGCGGTATCTTTCCTTACGGGCGGTCTTGGCCCATAGACTCTGGGTCTTGGTCCATAGACCAACGGCTTTCGCACACCGTACATGGGTTTCGCCACATGGTCGCGCACCTGTGGTGTCGACTGCGCCAGCATTTGGTCGAAGTCCACTGTCTGGCCGTCGACCACCACCCTATCAGCAGCAGTGAGCTGCACTTCGGGGTTTGACCGATTAGTGGCTTCAGGTGTCATGCCAGCCGCCATAGCGCCCGTGGTGACACCCGCTGCCACCACAGCACCAATTACCAATCGATGTTTCTTATTACCACCTTTTCTCATGATTCGCTATTTGATAGTTTTACATTCTTCAGTCGGTTATAGTGGCACAGCATCAGGTCTCCGTTACTGTCGCGCAGATGAAAGCCATTGCCTTGGCAATAGGAGAACATGGCGCAGTCGGCGCAAATGCCACGCTTCATCCAGTTGCGGTTGCGGTAGATGTCAAATCGGTTGTTCCATACGTCCCAGAAGCTGTCGCGGTAGATGTTTCCCTGTGTGTAGTCGCTGCGTATGCTAAGGCATCCCGATATGCTTCCATCCGAGAGGATGCTCGCCACGGTGAGTCCCGCGTCGCAGCTGAAGAAGTAGTCGCGCACCATGCCCTCGTAGGGTCCCAGGAATCCCTCACAGGCATAGCTTAGGTCGATTTTCCCTTCGATGCGCGTCTTGACGATAAAGCTGAGCAGCTGTGCAAATTGTTCGTCAGTGAGTTGGAGTTCGTCAAGTCCTGCCGCTCGCCCCATGGGAATGATAGTGAAGCATCGCCATTGTCGCACTCCTGCATCGATAAGCAGTTGTTTGATTTGCTCCAAAGAATTGATGTTGCGCGAACTGACACAAGTTATCACGTCCCACTCCAGGTTGTCGACCTCACTCATAAGTTTGACGGCGCGCATGGCGTAGTCAAAACTATGGGGATTGTTTCGCAACCAGTTATGGTCGTCGCTGGTACCATCGATGTCAACCGCCATACTGTCTATGCCAGCCTCGAGCAGTTGTCGCATCATTTTCTCGTCAAGCAGGTACCCGTTTGTCACCAGCCCCCACTGGAATCCTCTTCGCTTGATTTCTGTGCCACATTTTATAATGTCTCTCCTGACGAGCGGTTCGCCCCCGATGGTATTGACAAGCACATTAGTGGGGTCAACATGTTGTGCTATCTCGTCCAACACAGGTAAGAAGTCCTCCAATGGCATTTCAGTGGCACTCAAATCTTTAGCGCAGTCGCTGCCGCAGTGTCGGCATGCGAGGTTACAACGAAGTGTACACTCCCAGAACAATTGTTCCAGAGGATGCTCACGGCAGAGGCGTTCATTCTCGCGCCTAGCCGCTTCGAGGGCTATGAGTTGCGATGGGGACACTTTCTTTAATTGAGAATGGAGAATTGAGAATTGAGAATTGGGACGGCAAAACCGTCGTCCACACAACCTATGCTTGCTTCTAGCGTTTTGCTTTAGTCTACTACCCAAGCTTTGCTGTAGGCAGTGAACTTGCGCTTGGAGCGGTAGAGCTCGTTGTTGAGTGGGACGTGCACCTTGTAGGTTTTTCCGCTGGTGTTGGTGAGCTTGGAGGAACGAATCCATGGGTTTGCCTCGCGCAATTGTGCGTAGGTGATGCCCTGTTGCTTTGCCCAACTGATCCAACTGGCGACCGATGATGTGACCTCAACGGTTTTGTAGTTGACGGGCTGGTAGAGCTGCTTGGTGCGCAGTCGATAGCCATATCGTTTGGGGTTCTCAAAGACCATCTTGAAAGCGAGAATGCGGAAGACATATCTCGAAGTCTCAGAAACCAGCTGCAAATCAAATGAGCTGTTGACACCCTGCTTGGAGAGTTCGCTGGATATTTTGCCCATACCGGCATTGTAGCTGGCGGCCACAGTGGGCCAATGTCCATATTTGCTGTAGGCGGCCTTTAGGTATTTGCATGCTGCGACTGTGCTTCGTTCCGGGTCATATCGCTCGTCTACCTCGTCGGTCACCTCTAGCCCATATTGTTTTCCTGTCGCCGCGAGCAGTTGCCACAGTCCAGCTGCATGAGCCGGCGAGTATGCCAATGGATCCATGGTGCTCTCGGTGCATGCCAAGTAGAGGAAGTCTAGTGGCACGTTCTGCTCCTTGAGGATTCTCGCCAGCGCGGGGAAGTATCTGTTGGCGCGTTTGAAGCAAAGCAGCGTGCTGGTCTGTCCATAGATGACTGAGGTGAGTTCTCGGTCCAGTCGCTCGGCCATGTCCAGCCTGTCAAAGTCCACCTTCTCGCCGGCGAATGTAATGGATGAGGGAATGTCGGGGTTTGCCGTGACATTGAACACGGCACTTGCTGCACCCTGATTAGCCGAAGTCTGGTACTCGGGTTTGAGTTGCGCCTGGCAGGTAAGTGTCGCCAATGCAGCGATGATTATGATGAGACGTTTCATATTGTCTAATATATAACCCCGACGGCAAAACCGTCGGGCACATAACAATCAGTTCTTTTATTAGTCGTCTTGGTTGGGATCAGCGAAGGGATCGTCGGTATTAACGGGATTATCTGGTGTATTATTAGATGTACCGCGGTCTTTGTATCGGATGATGTTGATGTCTCCGCTGAGTTTGTACTTCTTTCCGTCGCTTCCTTGCGCCTGGATGACATAATAATATACACCAGGACTGACAAGTTTACCATGATAGGTGCCATCCCAACCTTGTGAGGGGTGGTTCAGCTCGATGATTTGGTTTCCCCACCGGTTGAAGATCCAGCAATGGAAGTCGGTGATTGATCGGTATGACACTTTCCAGATGTCGTTCGTTCCAATACTAGTTCCCGGCGTGAAGACATTGGGACAGACGAGTTCGCTTATGCCGATGTCTACGGTGAACACATCGCTGTAAGCCTCACATGATCCATCTCCGTTCGACCCTATAAAGCGCCAGTAAGTGGTTCCGGCATCGTTGAAGTCCTGCTCGACAACCTCCTGGTTGAGTCGCAGTTGTATTTCGTTAAACTCTGGGTCTAGCGCCATTTGCCACTCCTTGTGGACTACCTCATCAGTGCAGAAGGCCTCAAAGGTGATGTGTACGGGTGCCGAACCTCCGAGGGTACCCTCGGTTTCGCTCTTCTTCTCGTTGTCGTTGTCTCGTTTCTCTTGTGTGGCAGTTGCGTGCACCTCGACCGCCGCAGTTGCCCAAGTGTCGCTTTTTCGGGTGACCTCCTCGCCCCAGAACTCCATGAATCTGTCGCCCGAGATGGTGAATGTGGTGTTGCAGGTGGGTGCGGGCATAACGATGGTGGGTTTGAAATTCTCTTGCAACTCGGTGACCAGATTCTGTTGCCAGTGGGTCGAGTCATCCCACTCTAAGTTGTAGTAAGAGAGTTTCAGGTCGCGCGAGAGCGTCTTTCTTGCTCCGTTGATGGTGTAGTAGTGTATTTCGTGTCCCTCACCCTCGACGTGTATGGTTACGGTGCTGCAATCACGGTCGTCATCGGCGTAGATGCCATTGAGCGTTAAGGGGTATCGCGAGTAGTCGGTAACCCAAATGTAGTATCTCGTTGTACCTTCCTCGATGATATATCCCTTTTCAGCTTCGACTTGTTCGAGCGTGTACACTAGTCTCTCGTCAGCCGAGATTATATCGATGGGCTGTGCATAAGCGCCTCCCATTTCTCCGAAGATATAGAATGTGACGGGATTCTGTGTTGTTGCAGTATAGGTCATGCTCACTCCCTCGGTCTCATGTAGGACGAAAATCTTGTTGAGTCCGGTATTTGCGGGCGGGTCAATCTCCATGACCTTGTGCTGGTTTCCGACGAAAGCGACCTGCGCCTGTGCAAGCATCGCCATCACCGCCATCAGTATGGTATATATCAATTTTTGTCTCATCAGATGCAAAGTTACTATATTTGTTTGATATAATCTATTTCTTTGTCAGTAATTAACATTTACTATTTAAAAACGGAAAAAGGTTGTTGAAATTGTGTGAATTTTTGTACCTTTGCACCCGAATTTACCCACCTATTATAATAGTATGATAACATTCTTCCAGAAAGGGAAAGAGTTCATCTACGCAGTAGAATGTGACCACACGCTCAGCGTCCAGGAAGTCAAGCAGTTGGAATGGCTTCTAGATGGTCAGCACCTCGAGTCCCAATCCCTTCACGGCAACTTTGTTGGTCCTCGCAAAGAGATGGTAACACCCTGGAGTACCAATGCAGTGGAAATCACTCAAAACATGTCGATGCGCGGTGTGAGCCGCATCGAGGAGTTCAGCATCACTGACGGCGAACCAGTATATGACAAGATGCTTCAACGTCACTACGTCAAATTGGACAAGAATGTTTTCCATGTGACGCACCAACCCGAGCCCATCGTCTATATCCGTAACCTGGAGAGTTACAACATGAAGGAAGGGCTTGCGTTAAGCAGCGAGGAGATTGCCTACCTGCAGTCATTGTCAGAGCGTCTGGGTCGTCCGCTGACCGACAGCGAGGTGTTCGGCTTCTCTCAGGTCAATAGCGAGCACTGCCGCCACAAGATATTCAACGGCACCTTCATCATTGATGGTGAGGAGATGCCCCTGTCGCTGTTCAAACTCATCAAGAAAACTTCGGCTGAGCACCCCAACGGGCTGATTTCGGCCTACAAGGACAATGTGGCCTTTGTCGAGGGACCCCGCATCGAGCAGTTCGCTCCCCGGCATGCCGAGGTGCCCAGCGAGTTTGAGGTCCGGGAGATTGACTCGGTTCTCTCGCTGAAAGCCGAGACGCACAACTTCCCGACCACGGTCGAGCCGTTTAATGGTGCCGCCACGGGTACTGGTGGCGAGATACGTGACCGCCTGGGTGGTGGTCGCGCCAGTCTTCCGCTGGCAGGTACAGCGGTATACATGACCAGTTATCCCCGCACCGAGGTTGACCGCAAGTGGGAGCGTTGCACAATGCCTCCTCGCCCGTGGCTATACCAAACTCCCGAGGAAATATTGATCAAGGCTTCGAACGGTGCGAGCGACTTCGGCAACAAATATGGTCAGCCCCTGATTTGCGGGTCGTTGCTCACGTTCGAGCATAAGGAAGGTCGCGAGCAGTTGGCCTACGACAAAGTCATCATGCTTGCAGGCGGTGTCGGCTATGCCAACGCCCGTGATGCCCTTAAAGGCACTCCCGTTGCCGGCGAGAAGGTGGTAGTGATGGGAGGTGACAACTACCGCATCGGCATGGGTGGCGGCGCGGTGAGCAGTGTCAATACCGGGCAGTATGCAGGTGCCATCGAGCTGAATGCCATCCAGCGCGCCAACCCCGAAATGCAAAAACGCGTTGCCAATGTCATTCGCGCGATGAGCGAGAGTGAAGGCAATCCCATCGTGTCAATCCACGACCATGGTGCCGGCGGCCATCTGAACGCACTGAGCGAGCTGGTTGAAGCCACTGGTGGCCACATTGACATGTCGGCACTGCCTGTAGGCGACCCCACATTGAGCGCCAAGGAAATCATTGGCAACGAGTCGCAAGAACGCATGGGTCTAGTCGTCGAGCCGAAGGATGTGGAGCGTCTGCGCCAGATCGCTGAGCGTGAGCGCGCACCCTTCTATGTCGTTGGCGAA
>JAEEGL010137348.1_pt1 | contig 20568 bp, 22 predicted proteins | sample 9134231 | NCBI WGS metagenome assembly JAEEGL01 (sample SAMN16246548, study PRJNA631951) | gut metagenome | biome: gut microbiome; feature: rumen; material: fiber-attached | host: Bos | place: Iran: Karaj | collected 2018-10
CGGGTTCTCCCTCGTCTTCCGTCCCCTGCAGCACCGCGTTCTCGAGGTTCGGATCGAATTTCTCCCCGAGACGGTCGATGGGCGTTACGTCCAGTTTCTGGTAAACGTCCGTCATCTGCTTGAGCACCAGTTCCATGCCGCTCTTCAGGGCTTCGTCCGAACTGGCGGCCGCGGCGTCCACCGCGCGTTCCAGGTTGTCCAGCACTGGAAGCATTACAGCCGCTACGTCCTTTTTTCCGTCGGCGTAGGCATCCGCCCGGACCGATTCGTTCCGCTTGCGGTAGTTTTCGAAATCCGCCTGCACCCGCTGTGCCATCGCCAGGTATTCAGCGGTTTTCGCCTTGGCTTCTTCGAGTTCCCTTGCCAGGGGATTTTCCGGTTCCGCCGCTTCTGTTTCAGCTTCATCCGCGACGGTTTCCGTTTCAGCAGGTTCTGCCGCTTCCGAAACGATCGTTTCCTCTTCGGGAATCGGCTTCCCTTTTTCCTTTCTGCTCATATCCTCATGCCTTTCTATTTTTTGTTCTCTTCATCGCCGCTGAGCAGATCGGTCAGCTGGTGGCCCATCATGTTCAGGATCGACAGGACGCGGGAATACCTCATCCGGGTCGGTCCGATGACGCCGATGGTTCCCTGCTGTCCGCCCCGGCTGGAATAGGTTGCCGTCACAATTGAGCAATCCACCATTTCCGGCACGCCGGTCTCCGGGCCGATCCGCACGGTGAACGCCATTTCCCCGTTCCCCCGGATGATATCCGCCAGCTTATCCCTGGTTTCAATCAGGCTCAGGAAGTTCCGGGCTTTATCGACGTCACTGTATTCCGGATAATCCAGCATGTTGCTGGTACCGCCGACCGCCATATGGCTCCGCCGGACGTTCTGCTGGCCGCTGGACAGGTATCCGTACAGTTCCCGGAGAACCTCGTCGTTTCCGCTGACACGGTTCATGATCCCGGGAATCCGCTGGCAGGCTTCCTGCAGCGTGCAGCCTTTCAGTTCCTGCGTCAGCGTCCGGGAGATCGCATACAGCGTATCGCTGTCCATCTGGCTGCCGATCCGGATGACGCTGTCACGGATGACGCCCATATCGGTCACGATCACAACCAGCGCCGTATCGGACGAAACAGGCACCAGCTGGACTGTCTGGAGCCGCGGCTGCGCGCCTTTCGGCGAGAGGACAACCGCGGTGTAGTGCGTCAGGTTTGAGATCACCTGTGCCGCGTGGTCGATCACGTCCTCCATCTGGTGCACCCGGCCCGTAAAATGGTTCTCGATGCTTTCCGCGCTGTCGTTCGGAATCCTGCCGGTTTCCAGCAGGGTGTTCACATACAGGCGGTACGCCTTTGCGGAAGGAATGCGCCCGGCGGACACGTGCGGCTGATCCAGGAAGCCAAGCTCCTCCAGATCGCTCATTTCATTCCGGATCGTGGCGGAGGAAAGGCCCATGTCGTACTTCCGGCTGATGGTCCTGGACCCGACGGGAACGCCGGTCAGGATGTAGTCATCAATAATGGCCTGCAGAATCCGCAGTTTCCGCTCATCCATCTCCATACGCCTGCCTCCTTTCCGGGTTGTTAGCACTCGACGTCTGTGAGTGCTAACCACATGCATACTCTATCACCGTCCATAGTCTTTGTCAATACTTTCCGCGCTGTTTTCCGGTGAAATTTATGTGAAAACCAAACGAATGAAACTGACAGAAACATATAAAAAGATGTCCGGTTGGTGACTCCCGGACATCTTATCAATCGTTTTTCTCTGATCACTGGCCACTGATCACTGTCCATTAAAGCCCGTTCACGTCATATCCGCCGGTGCTCTGAACCGTCAGTTCCGGACAGGTGTACAGAATGGCGTAAGCGTTGGCGCTGAAGTAGTAGAGGAAAATATGTGTGCCATCCTTGGCGGTCCACATATGCCCTTCCCGGATCCAGTCCCCCCGGTAACGGTCGGGATAAATCCGGTCCATCATGCCTTTGATGACCGTCCCTTCGGTATCAACATTATCCCCGTAAACGGAGGACAGCGCGCCGAGAAGGTACTGGAAATTCAGGGTGGAGGCGCCGGACTGGAACTCATAGGTAATCATTTTCAGCTGGTTCTGGTAAAACATGAACACAAGATCCGCGGTAAAACGGCTGACGGTGACCGGTTCCGAATTGATCATGATTGACCATTCTGTGGAATTCCGCTCCTCCATCGGGCTGTTTTCCATCAGGCGGACCTGCTGCATATCCATGTTCCACCCGATGCCGTTCCTGAATGAAAACGGCTGGACTTCCGCCTCTGTCTGCATGGTTTCCCGGATACTGGGAATCGTGCCGCTCTCAGCTATCCCGAGGCGGGATATTCCGGCCAGCAGCACGGCCGTCATCAGGAACACCAGTACCTTTCTCATGCCTTTCCCTCCGTTTTCTTCTGGGGCGTTTCCGCAATCGTGCGAATCTGTTCTTCGACTTCAGCGAGAATACGCGTCTGCTCGTTCCGGTATCCATTTTCCGGCTGATATACAATTTCCTCGCCGAATGTCAGGGTTCTGTTGAATTTATTGACGTACATGGGCATAAAGCGCATCTGTTTTCCGGTCTTTTTCCAGTAGGCTTCCGCCAGCATCACAAATCCGGGCGCCATCTTTCCGATACCGCCGCGTTCGTATTTTTCATCATGATCCGGGTTTTCCGGGAAAATCAGCAGATTATCCCCTGCTTCCATCGCCTCAATACTCTTTCGAACAGTCTCACGCAGCTTCAGGGGAGATTCCCGGTAGACCGGAATCGATTCAATCTGGTTCATCACGTTCACGCTCAGCCATCCGATGAACCGGGCAACCAGTTTACGGACGAAAACCGGGAGGGCTGTCTGCTTACTGTATGTATTCTCATACACATAGCGGGTGACTTCCTTCTGATCATACATCATCATGGAAATCGTCCATACCCTTACGGAAACCGGAATATACATTTTACAGACGATCGGTCCGTTGATTTCCCCGTGATTGCACAGGAACACCAGCGGATTGTCGTCGCAGGGATGAATGTGGTCTTCGTTGACCAGCGTATGCTTGTAAAACAGTTTAAAGACAGCGGTCAGGAACCGGGAAAGATACGGCTGATGGTAATCTTCCGCCACAACATGATGCAGCTGCTGCCGCAGGGCGTCGTTTTCCTCTCCCTCTTCCTGAAGCTTCAGGAACTTTTTCAGTTTCCGGATATAGTATCCGCTCAGCGGGAAATAATATACGCTGATCAGCGCGCCGATAATCACCAGGATGACCGGAACAATCATGAGCGGTTGGAAACGTGCTGCCAGTTCATCCGCATTCTGGGGCAGGTTTCGGCCGTTCATAAAGCAGAAAATACTCAGGGTGATCAGGGCAAGAACATCCCCGAGAAGCCCGGCCAGTTCCCAGTTGGCAAGGCGCATCCGCCAGTATCCGGCCGGTATTTCCTGGCCGGTTACGCTGACCGCGTCCGGCATGATTCGTTCAATTCTTCTCAGGCCGGTCAGGCTCAGCGTTCCGCCCACCGTACAGATGGCCAGGCAGATGTTGACCCGGATATAGTCCAGCTGGCCTTCCCCGAGCATACGGCTACACAACGCGATTCCTGTCAGCCAGAGCAGCAGTCCGATGATCAGCAGCCAGGTCGGATCCTTGCGTCCCTTTTTCTCCAGATGGCGAAGGACCCATGTTCCGCCAAAGGCGGGAATCAGCGTACAGCCCATGGCGATGGCGATGGTCTGAAGAAGCCAGTCGCGGTCGGTGGCCAGCAGCGCGTACATGGAAACAGTCGTCAGTTCAACGGCCATTACCAGCAGCAGGCTGATCCATTCCATGGAATGATATGCCTTCACGCCGTGAATTTCCCTTGCGTGGTCGCCGATCTCATCCGGCTGCTGCCAGCTTGCTTTCCGGCGGTAAACCATTACAGCCCGCGCGATGGTCATCAGCGCGAATCCGGCCGCCAACGGCCAGCCGGTGGCCCATCCGGTATTGACAATCAGCACGATGCTCATCGCGGCGATCAGAATAGCCTGGATCCCGGCGCTGAGTGCCATGGCTCTGCCGGTCATCGCGCGGCTTGTTTCCGTCAGCCGTACCATCCGGATATTCATTCCGTCCGCACAAAGGCAGAGCGCGGCAGCGGCATACATCGTCCAGACCTGTTCGCTCTCAAACGCGGCCGGATAGATCCCGACCAGCACGCCGCCGATACCGAGCAGCAGCGTCATCAGCAGGATCATCCAGATCCGGGAATAAGCAGGCAGGTATTGCCTGTTCTTTTTGCCGAACACAGAAGCGGCAACAATGACCGCCCGGCCACATAGAAAAAGGGCGCCGCCGAAAAGAGGCATATTGACCAGTACGTTGGAAACCAGCATACAGTAAATATACCCGTACAGCTGCCCTGTTACCGCTGTCAGCGGTATTTTTCTGTCTACCCTGACCGTCACGAGCGCATCTTACTCCTTATCCGTTGTTTGAATTCCCGTATGATTCCTTTTAAATGCAAGGCATGTCATCACGCTGTGAATGATCATAACGGCCACAGCTGAAAGCAATGCCATCAGCATATATTTATCTGTATAGTGAATCCGGCCCATTTCCAGCAACAAATTAACGACTTCTGTAGCAGAAACAGATAATGTCACCGCCATCATTACTGTCGTTTTTATGTCACCAGCTGAACTGTTTCCGTCTTTGTTCACGCTCAGGAGCGTAACCCCCTGAATAACAGGTATGGAAAGCGCTCCGATCATAACACCGTAGATAGTTGAGTGAACCGCAGTTGAACGATCGATGATAAACTCAAGCCCGATACATTCAGCAATTGTCAGGACCATTGTAAACAGAGCAACGATATACGGTCCTTTTCTTTTGCTTCGATTCCCGGCCAACGCCACGCCGGCAGCCAGCATAATGGCAGCCAGTACCTGTTGAATCCTGACAAAGCTGTATTCCAGATACTGATCCTTGCGCAGACTTTCGGCCAGAACACCGCCGGCACCGCAAAGCAACAAAAACAGGATCCATAAATCGCCGTCCCGGCGTTTTTTATTCAGCAAGGTGAATACCAGGATCAGGAACAGAATCATTGCGAGAAACGCATCAATCCGATAAGTCGCCAGATAGGTACTATCGTTATTGACAATTGTCAGGAAGCCTTCCGAAACCACCTTCCGGCTGAGATTGAAAACCTCCTTGGACTCATTGAATAACGATTGTAGCGATTCCTCTCCCATCCGTTCCGCGGCAATCATCAGCGGCAGCGCGACGGACACGGCGTCCAGCATTTTTTTCGGCTTTTCCCCGACGATTAACGCACTGATCCACGCAGCCAGCAAGACCCCGCCGATCATGCCGAACAATGACCATCCGCTTTCGGTAATCCGGAACCAGGATAAAAAGTTCATTCCTTCAGTCAGCGTTGTAAACAGGCAGTAAAGTATGCGGCTGAATACGATACCCAATACAATGGATGTCAGTCCGAGCACCGGCGCCGAACCCTTTTTCATCCCGCGGTACATGCACATGACGCCCATTGCGGCAAAAGCGCACAAAGCGCCGATCGCACAGTATATTCCCCAGATATTCAGCTGAATACCGAATAATGTCAGTGTCACTTGGGATCAGTTCCCCCTCAGTCAGCCGGGCCCGGCTGTTTATTTCCATTCGGATTCCGGCACCGCGGTCGCGAAATAGATGATATCCTTGATACCCCTGTCCCCCGCTGCCAGGTCGCCGGAGAAATTGTATTTCAGTTCTCCGTCCGGTCCGGCCATGATCATCTGCGCGGTATTTCCGCCATCCAGATTGTATGCCTGGACGCATCCCAGGTCATACATGATCCGGGCAAGTTCCGCGAACGTTGCGCCTCCGTCTTTGGTTCCCCTGACGCCGGAAACAATTACCATCACATAGCTCAGCTCTCCGGTCTGTCCAATGGCGGAGCGGGGATTCTTGTAGTTCGGTGCGTATGAATAGTTTTCATTCTGCTTCTGGTCGATCAGCACACCGTCTTTTACCAGCGCGGGACCGAAAGTAAACACGTTGGTTATTTTCCGCCCTTCTTCCTTTACCTGGCTGAGGTAATACGGATGGTCCTCCTTATGAAGGCCTTCCGAGCGGATAAACAGATGGAAATCCCCCAGGTCATCGATGACCAGGATATCTTTCACGTTGTTTGTTTTCATGCGGATCTTTTCCCCCATCCGCACTTCAAACGTCTTTTTTTCGGGAAGCTGGGTATACAGATCGCCGTTCATCGCAATCACCGGATTGACATTGCCCGCGATCGTCTCCAGGTTGTCCACCCGTTTATTCTGCACATCCCCCGCGACCGCCGTCCGCAGCTGGCTGGGATCGGCAATCCGGACAAAAGCGATATTGACCGTGATCCCGTCCATTTCCCGTGTTTCAACCTGGACGCTGATGCTCTGATCCTTGTAGCCGTTCTCAGTATACTTTGCCGGATTCGGCCTGGGAGCCGGCGAAAAATCGATCGGAAGCTTCCAGTCCGGATTGATATAGAGCACGTCTCCTTCCAGCTCTTCAACGATCACTTCATCGTCATCCGGAACGGTTCCTTCCGCGCAGGCAGTTGAAACAAACAGACTGAAAAGGTCATCCGGAACGTCTATAATTTCAGAATCCCCGTCCTCAGTCGGCGCGTTGACAATGTTTTCCTCAACGGCTTTTTCATACTCCTCGCTTCCCTTCTGGGGTATCATTTTAATCGGGGAAGAAAGGAATATGGGCATACAAAGAATCAGCGCAACGCAGAGCACTGTCAGGATCACACGGGTCGTTTTCATATGCTTATTCGTCCTCTTCTTCATCTTCCGCCATATGGGTATTGGCGATATCAATCAGTTTCTGGGCCAGTTCTTCGTCCTCGACCAGTTCGAATTCCTCGTCTTCCTCGCCGTCCTCTCCTTCCGTCGGAACGACCTTGCACACGATACATTCGCCTTCCTGATCGGTTCCCTCGGTCCCCTTTTCAGTCAGCAGCGCGTACTCGTCCCCGTTGTAGAAGAAATAATCCACTACGGTAAACTCGTATTCCTGACCGTCTTCATCCTCAAACACGATCACGTCTTCTTCCATGCCATCCATGCCGTTCATTTCCATGTCGTCCATTGTCATATCCTCCTGACATCATTTTATATTTCATACCCTTGAATTACTGATCGCTGATCAATAATCAGTTTAGTATACCATAACATCCCGGTTCAGGGAAGTTGACTTTCTGTCCCGAACCTCTTATCATTGAAGCGGAGAATTATCCTTTTTCCGCAGCGGATGCCGGGTGCCGTCTTTTTCCTCCACGACGATACTGTCGAGCATGCTCTTCAGGTTCGCCCTGTATCCGTCCAGGTATTCTTTCCGAAGGGCGGCCTGCTCCTGCAGTTCCGCATCCGTCAGCCCGGATGTTTTTTTCTTTCGGGCCAGTTCATTGATTCTTTCGATCTTCTTCGGGTCCATGGTTATCCCTTCCTGTTTTTGTATCTGCTTTGTAAGGAGTTTTCGCAATGATTCAAGGCCAGTGGTTTTCCCCGGGAAAAGATATATCCGCGCTGCTGCCGGTCCGCCGGGCCGTTTTCGGCCGCGGCGGGGACGCTCTCGACAGCGAAAGCTGGAACGCGCTGGTCTTTGAAGACGACGTTCCGGCGGCGTCCGGCCGGATCTGGTATCGGGACGGCGCTTACTGGATCGGGGATATCTGCGTTCTGGCGGATTACCGCGGGCATCGGCTGGGTGATCTTGTTCTCCGGCTGCTTCTATTCAAGGCGCAGTCCCACGCGGCGCGTGAAGTACGCCTTCGCTGCGGGAACGATACCGCCGGTTTCTTCTCCCGTCTCGGTTTCAGCATCGTATCCGGTCCGAATGATCCGGTGGAAATGATGATTGCCGGCAGCCGGATTGAACTGGACAGTTGTAAAAACTGTACAAAATCGGGCTGTCCGAACCGCAGGTAACGGTTATTCTTCCCTGCTGTCCTTTCCCGCGCTCAGGATCAGCGATACTGTCAGGATGCTGCATCCGAGCGTAACAATGAGATCGGCAATCTGCCTGCCCATTGAGAAAACGCCTGCGTCCTGCAGCACGTTGATTGCGCAGCATGCCAGGATCGCCAGCCATTCCAGCGCCGTCATGACGGCGTTTTTTTGTTTCCGTCCCCGCCGGACTGTCCAGATCGCCATAACAACGATTTCAGCCGCGATTGAAGTAAGGATAAAAACGCTGATATCCTGAATCCGCACCGGACTTTTACGAAGTGTCTCGGTCGTGGTCCGGATCGCGCTCCATATACAGATAACGGTCAGAAACAGGTCGCCGTTCCCCGGAAGCGGTTCCCGGCGCGCAATCAGCCAGATCACAATGACGGCAAAAGCAACCAGAAGAGCCACCAGCTCAATCCGTTCCGGCGCAAAGTGCTCGCCCCATGTCAGGTGAAGAACCGGGCCGAGGGGATCATACAGTTCTTTGCCGCTGGACATGGCTTCCAGTCCGTAATAGGGTTCAAAAATCTTCCAGACAGCCATGCCGGGCAAAAAACCGAACCCGGCCGCGTTGAACATCGTCCCGACGCTCGGTTTCCCTTTGCTGACTCTTTGCGTTTCCCGAACCCAGATCAGCATAAACAGAAAAAACACCAGAACCGCCGCAATATGGCCGGCCCTTATAATCAACTGCATTTCAGGCGTCCTCCCTGAAAACCCAGATCTGCTGCATCCGGAAGCTGACCAGATAAAGGACCGTGTCGGTTATCAGCTTGGCCACAGTACTGCTCATACCGGTACTTCCGAGCAGCCATGTGCCTGCCCAGCTGGCCAGCATAATCCCGATACTGAGAACGACGTAACGCAGGAATGCCTTCTTTGGATTTTTGCTCTTTCCGAACACATATTTCCAGTTCAGCAGGAAATTCGTGCAGGAACTAATCACGCGGGCGACAACTGTGGAAACCAGGATCAGTTTGGGATCTTTTGCGGCGCCGTTGGCGAAAACGACCAGATTCAACAGGTTGAACAGTCCCTGGTCGATCAGCGTACAGAACAGGCTGCTTCCCATAAACTTAAAGAAACTGCCCAGGATCACTTTATAAATCCGCCATGAATCCCGGATCGGATGGAAATGAGTTCCCTCGTTCTTCCCGTTCTCATATATGGTTTCAATTGTCACCGGAATCATCGGAATGTGGGAGCGGGAGCACGCGATCAGAACTTTCATTTCGTATTCGTACCGTTCGCCTTTTACTTCCAGCATAAACGGCACGTCTTCCCTGCGGAAAGCGCGGAGCCCGGTCTGGGTATCCGGAAGCCATTGCCCGTACAGCACCCTGAAAACCGTCGATGTAATCCGGTTGCCGGAACGGGATTTCGGCGGGATATCCGGCAGGTTAAAATCCCGGCTTCCGAGATACAGCGCGCGTTTGCCGTCCTCCAGCATCTCCGCCAGGCGGATACAGTCCTTCACCGTGTGCTGTCCATCAGAATCGGCGGTAATGACGCCGGTAACGGAATCATCCAGCGTCTGGATAAACCGGTATCCGGTCTTCAGCGCGACGCCTTTCCCCTGGTTGACCTCATGGTGCAGCACCGTGGTCCGCGGAATCTCACCGACTTCCCGGAAAATCGGCTGGTAATCTTCCCCGCTGCCGTCATCCACCACCACGATCCGGCCGAATCCGCTCTGTTCCAGTTCCCGGATATAGGCAGGCAGACGCTCATCTGGTTCCAGGGACGGAATCAGAATGACGGCATCCTTGACAGCCTTGCTGATTTCATTCACGGTTGTAATCCTGCCTTCCGGTTTTTATATGCTCCGCAGTGTTCCGCCGATATCGAACGCGATGGTATCGCCGACATATCCCGTCAGCCGGTACTGCCGGTCCCTGATCACCCGGCGCAGCACGACCCGCTGGCCGGGAAGGACTTCGTGGTTATAATTCAGGATGACGCTTTCCGGTTCCGCCGTCCGCATCATATCGATTCCCAGCGTATTGCAGAGCCAGTCCGCATACCGGGCGTTGTTGACGTGCCCGTTCATGTCCAGGTCCGTAAAAACCGGTTCATATTCGGTCACGAATTCTTCTCCCTGCAGCTGTCCGACGGTCGCTGGCAGATTCATGGGAACCGAGAGATCCGTATTGTCCGGAATCAGGCGTCCCACGTCCCCGGGAGGCAGCATACGCCGTGTCTGCGTGTCAAGCAGCAGCCACAGCGTTCCGGCTTTCCCGATCATCTCCCCGTGTTCATCCGTAAATACATAGTACCGCGGGAAAAAGCAGATCCGGGTCGGCATGGGAAACGTGCTGACTGTCACTTTCTCCCCGATACGCGGATACCGGTCCATCCGCAGCTCGCACCGGGAAAGGACCCAGACGATATTGTTCTTCAGCAGGTCGTCCCGCCCGCACCCCAGGAGCATGCTGTGCATACCGGCTGCTTCCTGCATGGCTTCCAGGGTAGCGCTGATGCGCCACCGCCCGTTCATATCGCAGTCGCGGGTGACCAGGGTAATCTGCTCTTCATACGTTTTCATCATGGCGATTGTTTCCCCCGTCGGCATCCTGCCCTTTTTCCGATCTTACCGAGATATTCTTCGAGGTCCGGGAACGGATCCAGCGCAGTATCGCTCTTCAGGTACAGCGGATGATGCGGATGGCCTGCTTTGCTGCGGGGGCCCGCTGTCCACCACCTGGCGCCGAATGTATTCCCAATCTTTGCCATATCCAGGACGCACTCTGTCAGGTAATCCCGCTTTTCAATCACCGCGCCCCAGGCTGCCCACAGGTCAGGCGTCGTCCAGCCGGACACCTGTTCCAGGATCCATGCGAATGCTTTCATGTTTTCCCGATGCAGCATCGGGTTCATCTGATGTTCCATGTCGTCGGGAATCGTTGCCCGCTGGGCGTATACGTTAAACATGATAAAGGAATCGTACCCGTTGAACAGCGCAATCCGCTGCGCGCTTTTCAGCGTATTGTCCAGCCGTTCCGGCGCCGCGGTGGAAGGATTGATTCCGATGCAGATCAGGGGCCGCCTGCCCCGGGTTCCCAGGATGTACCGGTATTCGCTGTAATGGTCCGGCACATAGATCCAGCGTTCCCGGTCATAATCGGAAACGCTGGGCGTCAGCGCTTCCTCAAAAGTCAGTACGCCGGCATGAAATGTATCTCCGGTCGGTATATGGCGCATAAATCAGCCGACGGGACGGATCAGGATCAGGGGGGTCAGTTCGTCTCCCTGTCCGGACGGGTTGTCCTTCATCGCGTCCTGAATCTGATCGTCCGTCAGCGGGAAATCAGCGCATTTGCCCAGCTGGTTCTGATCGATATCGTTAGCGTCCATCAGCACGACCGGGATACCGGTCCTGGTTTCCAGTTCGTCGCACAGTTCCTGGGCGTTCTCATTGTTGACCAGCGCCAGGTCCTTGTACCGTTCAAAAGAAGAGCGGTAATAGAATCCGTCAATGCCGGCCACACCCTTCCCGACAATCTTGTAGAACAGGCCTTTAACGCCGAAAGGTTTCGTAACGGCGGAAGCGATGGAGGCAAATACAACGCGCGGCGCGCCGACCATATTGATGGCCAGCTGCAGCTTATAGGGATCATGCATTCCGATTCCCGCCACGGTCTCGCTGGCATGCGGGGACAGGAGCTTTGCCCAAAAGCCGGGTTTGATCTGCTCTTTCGTAAACACATTCCGGGTACACATGGCCATGACCTTCGCCCCGAAGGAAAGCACATCCCCTTCCCGGGAAATCGGCAGTACATACCGTTTCACCAGTTCCGCCTGGTCCTCGCCCACCTCGATAAAGTGGGTATGGATCGCGTACCGGTCGTATTCCCGGCCGTCACGGCCCCGGATCCGGCCCCGGTCAAAATATTCAACGCCGTTCATTTCCCGGCGCTGTTCCTCTCTGTTTTTGGATGGATGATCGCCCATAATACACCTCCGCGAAAACGCTTACAGAATATTATATCGTCATACCCGTTGTATGTCAACGCCTGTAACCACCCATATATATGGTGTATAGAGAAATCCTTCCCCGCATATCGGAGAAGGATTGAATGTGTCAGTACAGATACAGGTATATTCCGAACCAGTGGGCGATTGCGCCGAACAATACGAAAAAGTGCCAGATAAAATGCGCTCCTTTTCGCTTCAGCGCAAACGGGATAATGCCCAGCGTATACAGCAGCCCGCCGCCCAGGATGAACAGGAACAGCGGAATATTGCTCCGAACCATTCCCGGCAGGAAAACCAGTCCGCACCAGCCCAGTACGACATACAGCGTCATATGGATCGGCCGGGCTTTTTCCGGGCCGAATATGCCGATCAGCGTAATACCGGTGATGATGATCGCCCATTCGGCGATACAGAACACCGTTCCCCATGTTCCGCCCCAGTACAGGAGCCACAGCGGCGTAAACGTCCCGCCGATCAGCAGGTAAATGGAGATATAGTCAAAGCGCCGCCAGAGGCGTTTTACTTTGGAACCCCACCGGAAGGAATGGTACAGGCAGCTCATCAGGAACATCATGATCAGGCAGAACCCGTATATGATCGCTCCAGCCGTCTGCGGTCCGGGATTTGCCCGGATCAGCAGCAGTATGGCGCCGGCGATGCCCAGCAGCGCGCCGACTCCGTGCGTAACCGCGTTGCCGACTTCCTCCAATACGGTCCGTTTCGGTGGTTCCTTTCGTTCCGCAGCCTTTCCGTCAGGCTTCGGCATCTTTGTTCCCTTCATCTTTCCCGGCGTCCAGCGGCTTCATGGTCGGGAACAGCAGTACGTCGCGGATTGTGGTGGAATCGGTCAGCAGCATGATCAGCCGGTCCAGGCCGAACCCCAGTCCGCCCGTCGGAGGCATTCCGTACTCCAGGGCGTTGACAAAGTCCTCGTCCACTTCCGCGTGAATTCCCTGGGACGCGCGCAGCGCCACCTGTTCTTCAAACCGCCGGCGCTGATCGATAGGATCGTTCAGCTCGCTGAAAGCATTTCCCATCTCATGGCCGGTAATGAAGAACTCAAACCGTTCCGTAAGGGACGGGTTATCCGGCTTTCTCTTGGCCAGCGGAGATATCTCCACCGGATAGTCGATGATAAATGTCGGCTGAACCAGGCCGGCTTCCACGTATTCGTCAAAAAGGGCCGCCAGGCAGTCGCCTTTCCGTGCGTCTTTTTCCACATGGACGCCGCGTTTGTCACAGATCGCCCGTGCCTCTTCATCGCTCTGCCATGCCGCGTAATCCTCGCCGCAGGCTTCCTTCACGGCGTCGGCCATGGTAATCCGTTTCCAGGGCGCCTTCAGGTGAATGACCTGGCCCTGGTATTCCACATCTGTGGTCCCCAGCGTTTTCTGTGCGACAAACTCGTACAGTTGTTCCACCATTTCCATGATTTCACGGTAATCCGCGTAAGCCTGATAAGTCTCCACAGAGGTGAATTCCGGATTGTGAGTGGCGTCCATGCCTTCGTTCCGGAAAATCCTGCCGACTTCATAGACCCGCTCAAACCCTCCGACGATCAGGCGCTTCAGGTAAAGCTCCGTTTCGATTCGCAGGAACATGTCCAGGTTCAGCGCGTTATGGTGTGTCCGGAAAGGACGGGCGCTGGCGCCGATTTCCAGCGTATGAAGCACAGGCGTATCGACCTCAATATACCCCCGGCTGTCCAGGAACTCGCGTACAGCCGCGATAATCCGGCTGCGTTTCCGGAACGTATCCCGCACCTCCGGGTTCACGATCATATCCACATAGCGCTGCCTGTACCGAAGATCGGTATCCACCAGCCCGTGGTATTTTTCCGGCAGGACCTTCAGGCTTTTGCAGAGGAGCTTCACTTCCGTCGCGTGAACGGAAATCTCACCGGTCTGGGTCCGGAAAACGGTGCCCTTCACGCCGAGAATATCCCCGATATCGTCCTGCTTGAACGCGGCATAAGGTTCCTCACCGATATCGTCCCGGCGGACGTAGATCTGGATATCGCCTTCCCCGTCCAGCAGGTGCGCGAACGAAGCTTTCCCCATGATCCGGCGGCTCGTCATCCGGCCGGCAATGGAAACTTCTTTGCCTTCCAGGCTGTCGAACGACGCAAGGATTTCTTTGCTGCGGTGCGTCACTTCATACCGGGTAATCTCATAGGGATTCTCTCCCGCGTCAATCAGTTTCTGCAGCTTCTGGCGCCGGATAATTTCCTGCTCGGTCAGGGGCGGTGTCAGCGGGGTTACAGGATAATCTGCCATGTGCGTTTCCAACCTTCTTTAAATAGGATAAAGCTTCTCGGATTAAAGCTTTTTGATCGAAACCACTTTGTACCGGATCGTTCCGGCGGGGATTGTAATGGTCACAGTCTGGTTTTTCTTGGCTCCCAGCAGGCCGGCACCGACGGGGCTCTCATTGGAAATCTTGTCGGCAGCGGGATCCGCTTCGTTGGCGCCGACGATTGCGTATTCATAGGTTTCCCCTTCGTCCAGGTCCTTCACTTTGACGATGGTGCCGATGGAAACGCGTTCCGTCGTAATCTCGTCGTCAGCAACGACTGTAGCGGTCCGGATCGTCTGCTGCAGGCGGGTAATTTCAGCTTCCACCTTGCCCTGTTCCTTCTTCGCTTCATCGTACTCAGCATTCTCACTCAGGTCTCCGAATCCGCGGGCAATCGCGATCTGTTCGCTGATCTCGTTTCTGCGTACGGAAATCAGGTAGTCCAGCTGCTCCTCCAGCTTTTTCAGACCGCTTTCCGTCAGAATGGTTCCTTTTTCCTCTGCCATGGTTTCCGGGTCTCCTTTCATAATAAGAAACACCCACGTACCTTATCTACGGGGCGATTGGGTGTTTCCGTATCTTCTGAGGGTAGACGGATTATATCCGATTTGCTTTCCCTTGTCAATCCTTCACTTTTTCAGCAGGTTCAGGGCTGTCTGCATCAGATCGCCGACAGTATTCGCTTTTTTCACAGCCAGTTTGATTGCTTCCTTTTCAACAAAATTCAGCTTATGGTCTTTATTATTCTCAAACCATTCCATCATCAGTTTGACATCTTCCTCGTTCAAAGCTTTCCATCCTCCTTCCTTTTTAATCATCCGATCCCCAAAAAGGCAACCGGAACGCCCGTATGTTTACCCGTCTCCCGGAACCTGCAGCCTGGGGTCTGGTCCCTGAACGGACGGCTCCAGCTCAAGGATAATCAGCTCGCACGGATTGCAGATCCTTGGAATCCGCGGTTTCGCGCCGTTGGTCATCCCCCGGGAGATCATCATTTTGCCGCCGTCATGCAGCCCGTGTGTCAGCTTCGGGAAAAGCCCCTGCCCGGGTGCGTACAATCCCCGGCCGCCGATCTGGATCTGTCCGCCGTGGGCATGGCCGCATACGGTAAAGTCAATATCGCGGCCCCGCACATAATCCCGGTACATTTCCGGATGATGGCACATCAGCAGCCGGAATCCGGACTCCTGTTCAAACCGGTCCAGAAAGGTCATGTCCGGTATCCTGGACGCTGTGCTGCTGAGCCCGCCGATCCGGATACCGCGGAATTCACAGCTTGCGTTGTCCAGCAGCACCGCCCCGCTTTCCCGGATCCGCTCCCGGTATTCATCCGCAAGCCGGTATTTCCGTTCATGGTTTCCGATCGCGTAAAAAACAGGCAGGATCGATGGCACCTCCTGCAGAAAACGGATTGCGTTTCCGTTGTTCTTTCGGTGCCGGTCTACCAGGTCTCCGGGAATCAGCACAGCGTCACAGACCCTGAAATCCTCCAGTACATCGTCAAACGGCGCGCTGTGCAGGTCGGCTGCAACCGCGAGCCTCAGCGGTTCCCTGATCGCGGATGACCGGATTACGTGAATTGTCCTGTTTCGCTTCATATCCGCCTCACTGTTGATCTTGCCGCCCGGAGCAGTGATTGTAACATATCAGGCAGATCATTCCGAGAACGATCAGTGCCGCAGCGCAGATCCATGTTTCCGTTTCGACTGCCTTCATCATCGACTGTACCTGGTAATCCAGGCGTTCGGATGAAGCCCTGATCATTCCGCTGATATCAATATACCGGATCATCAGGATTCCGGTCAGGGTACTCAGCCCGGCTCCGGCAAAAGCGGCCCCGTAGTATTTCAGGCTGTAACGGATCCGCTTTCCCAGCAGGAACGCAATCAAGCCTGAAAAAAACAGGCTCAGTGCGACTGCAATCTGCGGAATCCGGGAAACGAGCCGGATTGCCCCCGCCAGATCCGTTTTCCGGTTGAGATAGCGTACGGCCAGCGTAACCAGGGCTTTCCGGAACGGTATGACCGTCCGGTTCACCGTTTTTTCAATTTCATTGGCAATTCCTTTGGCTGTCTCTTCCCGTTCCTCATCTGTCATATCTGCCCTGTTCAGGGTATTGTAAATCGTACTGATGATCTGTTCATTCGCTTTCCACGCCGGAATCTCATTCATGATGCCTTCGGATACAATACGGGTCCACCATCCGGCTGCCTGATTGTTTATATCGGCGAATTCCTCCCGGGACAGTAAACTGATTACAGCATCTGCGGAAAAGGAATATTCCTCCGCCATTTCCCTGATTTCTCCCGCTGTTTTCTCGATCTGTTCGCTGATCGTGGTCTCGTCTGTGGCGATACGGACATGCAGTTCTTCATTCGTCAGCACCCGGTGATAAGCTGCCGGTCCTCCGATCGCCGCGATCGTCAGCGTCACCGTCAGCAGAAAAGCGATTCCCCACGCGGCGATCCGGGCCGTAAGCGCAGGCCTGATTTCCCTGTTCGTCATGTTCTCACCGCCATCTTGATCAGGATATTCAGCAATTTGCGGATGGTCGGTCCGAAGTGAATCATCAGGTATACAAACGCCGCAACGATCGGAGCCGCTGTCAGGACGGGCAGCAGCAGTACGCCTGTCTTCCTGGCAATGGTACGGGGCTTAGTGCTCACTCTTTCTCGTCCTTTCTCTCCGGCGATGCCGCCTTTGCTGGAATTCATCTTTCATGGGAGCTTCTCCGCGCAGGGCCAGCATCCGGTCCCGCAGCTGCGCCGCACGTTCGAATTCAAGTTCTTTCGCCGCGCTGATCATTTCTTCCTCAATCTGGCGCATCAGTGCTTCGCGTTCCTCTTCATTCAGCGGATCCGGCGATGTGTCTTCCACCTTTTTCGTAATCTCCAGAACGGACCGGATCGCGTTCCGGACGCTTTCCGGGGTGATCCCGTGTGCCTCATTGTACGCTTCCTGTATCGCGCGGCGGCGGTTTGTCTCTGACATCGCCTTCGCCATGCTTTCCGTCAGCGAGTCACCGTAAAGGATTACCCTCCCGTCCACGTTGCGTGCCGCACGTCCGATTGTCTGTACAAGGGATGTCTCGCTTCTCAGGAATCCCTCCTTGTCCGCGTCCAGGATCGCCACCAGGGCAACTTCCGGCAGATCCAGGCCCTCCCGCAGGAGATTGATACCGACCAGAACGTCAAACGTGCCGAGACGCAGGTCCCGGAGCAGTTCCATCCGTTCGATGGTCTGGATATCGCTGTGAAGATAGCGGACTTTGATATCCAGTTCCTTCAGGTAGTCTGTCAGACTTTCCGCCATCCGTTTAGTTAGCGTGGTAACGAGCACCCGTTCGTTTTTCTCCGTCACCTTCCGGATTTCCGCTACCAGATCGTCCACCTGTCCGGTCGCTTTACGCAGAATCACCTGCGGATCCAGCAGTCCGGTCGGCCGGATAATCTGTTCCACCGTCTGTTGTGCCCGTTCCCGTTCATACGGTCCCGGTGTCGCCGATACGAAAATCGTCTGACCGATCCTTTGCTCAAATTCTTCAAAAAGCAACGGACGGTTATCAAACGCCGACGGCAGCCGGAAACCGTAGTTAACCAGCGTTTCCTTCCTGGCCCGGTCACCGTTGTACATTGCCCGGATTTGCGGAACGGTCACATGGCTCTCGTCAATCATGACCAGGAAATCGCCCCGGAAATAATCCAGAAGCGTATACGGCGCGTCTCCCGGTTTTCTGCCGTCAAAGTAACGGGAATAGTTTTCAATTCCCTGGCAGTATCCGATTTCACGCATCATTTCGATATCGTACCGTGTCCGCTGGGCAATCCGCTGCGCCTCCAGCAGCTGCCCTTTCTCCTCGAAATCGGAAATCCGCTCTTTCAGATCCCGTTCGATTTCGCCGATATGTTCCTCCATATGCGCCGGATCGGTGGCATAGTGCGTTGCCGGGAACAGCGCGGCATGTTCCAGGGTTGCGAGCACATGTCCGCTGACCGCGTCAATCTGTGCGATCCGTTCGATTTCGTCCCCGAAAAGCTCGACCCGTATGGCCTTTTCATGTTCCCCGGCGGGAATAATCTCAATCACGTCGCCCCGGACCCGGAATGTGCCGCGGGTGAATTCCGTATCATTCCGTTCATACTGGATGTCCACCAGATCCAGCAGCAATTGCCGCCGGCTGTATGTCATCCCGGGGCGCAGGGAAATCATCTGTCCTTCATATTCGCTCGGATCGCCCATGGAATAGATGCAGCTCACCGAAGCCACGATAATAACGTCTTTCCGTTCCCGCAGCGCGGCCGTCGCGGAGTGGCGCAGCCGGTCGATCTCGTCATTGATGGACGCGTCTTTTTCGATATATGTATCCGAGGAGGCGATATATGCTTCCGGCTGATAATAATCATAGTATGAAACAAAATATTCCACCCGGCTGTCCGGAAAAAACGCGCGCAGTTCGCTGCACAGCTGCGCCGCCAGCGTCTTGTTATGCGCGATGACCAGCGTCGGCTTCTGTACTTTTTCGATCACGGAAGCCATGGTAAACGTTTTTCCGCTGCCGGTAACCCCCAGCAGGATCTGGTCTTTCAGCCCGGCCTTCACGCCGGCCGCAAGGGCTTCAATCGCCTGCGGCTGGTCCCCGGAAGGAGCGTAAGGTGCTTTCAGCACAAACTGATCCATGCCTTCTCCTCTCCGCGGGGATAGCGCATGGTCACGGTTTCCCCGTCATGCGCTGTCCATGTGTTTGCAAATTGTTCCCGGGTTTCCGCCAGGTATTCTTCCGGATCCTCCACACTGGTGCTGAAATGGGTCAGCAGCAGTGCGCCTGCCTGTGCCTTCCGCGCAATCTCCGCGGCCTCGGCAAACATCATATGATGGTTTTTCATTGCCTGGGGCCGTTTTTCTTCGGTGCCGTACATGCCTTCCAGGATCAGCAGGTCAGCGTCCTGTGTGTATTTTTCAAGGGTTTCGCACGGACGGGTATCCGTACAGAACACGAAAGTGATCCCCCTGCGCTCCGCGCCGGTCACATCCTCCGGCCGGATTGTCCGTCCGCCTGTCCGAACCGTTTCTCCTTCCTGGAGCCGTTTCCATTCGGCCACCGGAACATTCAGCGTCCTGGCCTTTTCCGGATCGAACGCCGCGCTGCGCGGAAGATTGACGCGGAAACCATAGCATGGGATTCCGCCGTGATCAACGGGAAACGCCCGGATCCGGAGCCCGATGATTTCAATCATTTCCCCGGCCGCCGCGATCTCATGAAGGATAACCCGAAAGCCGAGGGGCGGTACGATAATGCACAGGCCTTCGATAATCCGTTTCAGGCCCTTCGGGCCCCAGATATGAAACGGTTCGTCCCGTCCGGCTTTCGCGAGGCTCAGCAGAAGGCCGGCAATCCCGGTACAGTGGTCTCCGTGAAAGTGGGTCAGCAGTAAACCGTCCAGGCATCGGAATCCCCATCCCAGTTTCCGGATGCCGACCTGCGTTCCTTCGCCGCAGTCAATCAGCAGTCCCCTGCCGCTTACCCGGATATACAGGGAAGACAGCGCCCGGTCCGGAATCGGCAGCGTTCCGCCGGTTCCCAGCGTACAGAACTCAAGCATCCGTCTTCCCTCCTTCATTCCCATACTTATAACTGATATATCATACCTCCATTTCCCTGAAACCGCAACCTGCTTCCCGTCTTTTCCTTCTCTTCATGATCTCTGACGGTTTCCGTCTCCGGATCATTTTTTAGCTGACCACTGATCACTGACCACTGACAACTGATCACCATAAAGTGAATATTATGCATGTGTATTCTGCATTTATACATTTCCTGTGAACAATTCGTGGATTTTAATGTTTTCAAATTGTTTCTGTCAAAAATCACTTGACATCATCCGTTATCGGGTGTATATTCCCTGCATAAACTTGCACGAAGGAGGTCTTCCCATGAACAAAGCTGATATCAAAAAGGTCGTACTCGCCTATTCCGGCGGTCTCGATACCTCGATTATTATCCCCTGGCTGAAGGAGAATTATAACAATCCTGAGATTATTGCCGTTTCCGGAGACGTCGGCCAGGGTACGGAGCTGGACGGCCTGGAGGAAAAAGCGCTGAAGACCGGCGCTTCCAAACTGTATATTCTGGACCTGAAGGATGAATATGTGGATGACTATATCATCCCGACCATGAAAGCCGGCGCCGTTTATGAGGATTATCTCCTCGGCACAAGCCACGCGCGTCCCTGTATCGCCAAAGGCCTGGTGGAAATCGCGAAAAAAGAAGGAGCCGACGCGATCTGCCACGGCTGCACCGGC
>JAEEGL013966051.1_pt1 | contig 20568 bp, 12 predicted proteins | sample 9134231 | NCBI WGS metagenome assembly JAEEGL01 (sample SAMN16246548, study PRJNA631951) | gut metagenome | biome: gut microbiome; feature: rumen; material: fiber-attached | host: Bos | place: Iran: Karaj | collected 2018-10
GAAAGCCGTCTGTTGCAAGCAAGCTTGCAATTGGATATGATACCACGGTTTGTGGTGAGAGCTTGCTCTCATGAACAAACAGGGTATCATATCCAAAGCGGAGCGAAGCCACGCGTACAGACGGCTGAGTGAACGGACATCTCAGAAGGGCGTAGCCCTTCCAATGGCGGACTTGTACGCGAGATGTCCCGTCGAATCGAGTAGGAGTCAGCCTACTCGATATTAATGAATGCTGCCTGTTGTAAGTTCGTTTGCAAACAGATGAGATAAACATGTCAGTATATCTGGTACGAAAAAAAATTGTCCTTCTTTAAGATTGTTGTAAAGCAAATAGGCGAAGAGCGCGCCCGTGAAATACTTTTTGGACCATAACGGGTCTCGCTACTTAGCGATTGCAAGACAGAGTCGAAGCAAGAGCTTAGTAGCGTGAGTGGGCACCCGTTCTGAGCGGGAGCGTGTCGCAAAAAGTATTTACACGTGGCAGCTCTTCGCCGTACGAGGAATATACGAGGAATATACGAAATTCAAATTCTTTACATATAAAGCATCGTGTGCTAGAATGATTCCCGACGTTTTTGAAACCATAAAATTCACACATAAAGGAGTACCAACATGAATCTTTCACCTCTTCAGAAAGCTCGTTATTCCTATGCTCCCAAGCTTCCCGGCATGCTCCGCGCGGGCATCGCAAACATAAGCGTCAGCGAAGGCAGCGAGACTAACAGCGTAGCAGATTGCGACAAGATCAAAGCAAAATTCCCCAACACCTACGGCAAGAAGGAGATCACCTTCGTTAAGGGCAAGAACACTGCTCCCGCAAAGAAACAGGTAGTGGGTGTTATCCTTTCCGGCGGACAGGCACCCGGAGGACACAACGTGGTTTGCGGTCTTTATGATGCTCTTAAGGCTGCCGATAAGAACAACGTCCTTCTCGGATTCAAGGGCGGCCCCGACGGACTTATCTATGACAGGTACATCGAGTTTACAGATGATTATATCGATCAGTTCAGAAATACCGGCGGTTTCGACATTATCGGTTCGGGCAGAACAAAGCTTGAGACACCCGAGCAGTTTGCAGAGGTTACCAAGGTGTGCGCTAAGCACGGCGTTACCGCAATCGTGATCATCGGCGGTGATGATTCCAATACAAACGCAGCCGTTCTTGCCGAGTACATGGCAGCAAACAAAACAGGCGTTCAGGTTATCGGTTGCCCCAAGACCATTGACGGCGACTTAAAGAACGAGGATATCGAGGCTTCGTTCGGTTTTGATACAGCTACAAAGACGTACAGCGAGCTCATCGGTAATATTGAGAGAGATGCCAACTCGGCAAAGAAGTACTGGCATTTCATCAAGGTTATGGGTCGTTCGGCTTCTCACGTTGCTCTTGAGTGCGCGCTTGAGACACAGCCCAACATCTGCCTTATCGGTGAGGAAGTTGCGGCAAAGAAGATGTCACTTTCGCAGATCGCTGACGACATCGCCGATTCTGTTGCAGCAAGATCCGCAAACGGCGAGAACTTCGGTGTTGCCATCATTCCCGAGGGTATCGTAGAGTTCGTTCCCGAATTCTCCAAGCTTATCGCTGAGATCAACGAGCTCCTTGCTGGCGAGAAGACTGCAGAGTTCAATGCGCTTCCCGATTGGGCTTCCAAGTACGAATTCATCAAGAATGGTCTTACGGCAGAGTCTCTTAAGGTGTTTGACATCCTTCCCGAGGAGATCGGCAAGCAGCTCTTCCTTGAGAGAGATCCTCACGGCAACGTTCAGGTTTCCCTTATCGAGTCCGAGAAGCTCTTCGCTCTTCTTGTTGCAGACAAGCTTAAGGCAAGAAAGGCAGCCGGCACATTTAACGGCAAGTTTGCCACACAGCATCACTTCTTCGGTTATGAAGGAAGATGCGCATTCCCTTCGAACTTTGATTCGGATTACTGCTATTCGCTCGGCTATAACGCATTCATGCTCATTTCGTACGGCTACAACGGATATCTTTCAAAGGTTTCCAATATCAGCAAGCCCGCTGAGGAATGGGTTGCAGGCGGTATGCCCATTACCAAGATGATGAACATGGAGCGCAGAAACGGCGAGGACAAGCCCGTTATAAGAAAGGCTCTTGTAGAGCTTGACGGCAAGCCCTTCAAGTACTTTGAGGAGCACAGGAAAGAATGGGCGGTTAAGACTGCGTTCACATATCCCGGTGCCATCCAGTACTACGGTCCCGCAGAGGTTTGCGACATCACCACAAGAACGCTTGCTCTTGAGAAGGGTTGATCGCGTTTTGAAAAACTGAATTAATGACCGGCATCCCCGTGGGAAACCATGGGGATGTTTTGCGTGATAAACGAAGCCTCGCAAACAAACGCTTCCTTGAATGAAAGGAATGTTTATGCTATTATCAAGGTGTGTGTTTAAGCGGCCCGATGATTCGATATGTTATAGGTTGAAGAACCGGAAACATAAGAAGCGTTTTCAATGAGGAGGCGGAAATGGATTTCACTGAACTGATGAACAATAGATTCGGCGAGCCGGCTATTATTCTGTCGGTTAAAGGAGAAGATGTCGTGCCCATAGCCATAAACGACAGGTTTCTTCCTGAAATGGGCATGAATCTTGACAAGAATGACTATCTTTCCCACGATTATCTGTCGGCTTTTACCAACGACAGTCTTGTCGGATATAAAAAAGCCGTCGCGGAACTGTGCGCGGGAACAGAGGAAATCAGGCTTGAGACGTGGCGAAGACTGGTGTCGAACTGCTGCGGGGAAGAAAATATCTGTGTCAGAAGTCGCCTTATCAGCCTCGGCGTCGAGGATGGTGTGCAATATATATATGAAGGCGTTAGAAATGTCACGCTTGAGCATTATCATCCGCAGGTAGATGTCGATCATAAAGATATGTTCGCCAGGACGGCTGAGACAAATAACATCTACTACTGGGAATACACGGTGGCAACGCATGAGATGCGTCCCTGCTTCAGATGCATGCGAGATCTCGGACTCCCGGCAGTTGTAAAAAATTATCCCGAGCCGGCCATTGACGCGGGGATTTTTCCGCTTGATTATGCGGATATGTACCGGGACTGGCATAGACAGATTGAAGAAAAAGGAGTTCCGGGATTTGAAGGGATCATCCCTCTTACTGTTGCGAGGATTCCGTTCAGAGTTAAGCTCACCACCGAATATGACGTAAACGGTAAGCCTGTGAAGATCCTCGGATCGGCGACGATCATTCCCGAAACGGAAAAAAAGAAAAATGAGCTCGATGATTCTATCATTTCGACGCTTGCGAGCGAATACAGCGGTATCTATCTGGTGGATCTTGTGAAGGATGAGATGAAGTCCATCATCGAGGATCCCCGACTTAAAGGGTTTATTCCCCAAACGTGCACATATTCGTCAGAGGTGGGCAGGATCATCAAAAAATACTCGAAAAATGCTGATGATAATGTGTCGTCCTTCACTAATATAGACTTCCTTCGCAACGTGTTCTTTAAGGATTCGGCGCGTCGTGAGATGAACTTTAAGGTGAGCGACCACGGGCCGTGGGCAAGGCTTATGTGCCGGTCTGTCGAAAGCGAGAACGGTGTTGTTTCAAAGATGATCATCACCTATACGCTGCTGGACGATCACCGATCCCAGAAGCTTGACGACGATCTTACGATCGCAAAACAGAAACAGGAGCTTGAAGCGCGTCAGACCGAGCTGGTCGAGGCGGTGGATGAAGCAAATCGCGCAAACCGCGCAAAATCAGATTTCCTTGCGAAAATGTCGCATGAAATAAGGACTCCCATGAATGCCATCATGGGCATGAACGAGATAATCATGAAATCGGATGTCAGCGAAGAAATCCGCGGTTACGCGACTGATGCTTATCGTGCGTCCGAAGGTCTTCTTTCCATAATAAATGAGATACTCGATTTCTCAAGGATCGAGAGCGGAAGACTTGAACTGGCGAATGAACGCTTTGATCTGGGAGCTTTTCTGTTCAGAATGTACAATATGTTCGTTATGCGCGCCGAAGGCAAGGGTCTTGCTCTTTCGGTTGATGCCGCGCAAGACCTCCCCAGATATGTCACAAGCGATGAGAACCGTCTGATGCAGGTCCTCAACAATCTTGTGTCAAATGCTGTCAAGTACACTGACAAGGGCGTTGTAACGTTGAAGGTATCGTCTGTTCCGGACGGCGAGACGGCGCGGCTTATCACCTTCGAGGTTATGGACACGGGCCGGGGAATCAGAAAAGAAGATCTTTCCCGTCTTTTCCAGGCGTTTGAGAGGATTGACGAGCGGAATAACCGTAATATCGAAGGTACGGGACTCGGACTTAATATTGCTTATCGAATCGTTGAGAAGATGAACTCAAAGCTTGAGGTTGAGAGCGAATTCGGAAAGGGTACACGTTTCTTCTTCACGGTGCGCTTTGAATGTGAGCCGTATGTCCGTATGGGTGATTTTCACAGCTGCAATACCGTGGCTTCGAACGAAAGCGAGAAACCGCTCTTTGTGAACCCTGACAAGAGGATTCTTGTTGTCGATGATAATATAGTAAACCTCAAGGTTATCAAAGCGCTCCTTAAGGACTCGCAGATGACTGTCATTGAGGTGACTTCGGGCGCCCAGGCGCTTCGCGCGGCAAGCACGAGAAAATTTGATCTTATATTCATGGATCACTATATGTCAGGAATGGACGGTGTTGAGACACTGTTCCGCATCAGGGAACAGGAAGGCGGTCCGAACCACGATACCCCCGTTATCGCGCTCACGGCTAACGCGATCAAAGGCGCTTATGAGAAGTACAGAGAACTCGGTTTTGTGGATGTTGTGTTTAAACCGACCACACTCAACGACCTCAATGAAATGCTCTGGAAGTACTGCGGGGATGCATGACGGCATCCTTGCCGTTGCGAAAGTATCCGGTTGCCTTATCGGGGGCGTTTGTGTATAATAGCGAATGTTGAACAATTGCATATCGTCTGCTTCGACTCTTTCGCTTGCGGTAATCCGTTAAGGATTGCCGTAAACGGCGTCTCATAAGCGTCGCGCTCGGTGAAAGGGGTGAAACCCGTGGGGGTTTCTGAGAGGAAATCTCGGTGAGAATCCGTCGCAACCATCATTACTGTGATCCGGTCGCCCGAGCCGATGCGTCGGCATGCGGTTTTACGATCGGTAAGTCAGAATGCTTGACGGAGCAGGCAGGTGCGGGCATTTTGGATAAAGGGAAGTGTCGCCTGAAGAATCCGTGGGAAACACACGGGTTTGTTTGGTGACCCTCTCGTCGGATCGTGACAGAGGGTTTCTTTTTGTGCAAGGGTATATATAAAGATCCGACCGTTTAAGGTCTCTTATGCCGGGAGGACAGGAGTGATCTTTCTCAAGCGGGATTAACGACTGCCATCTGTTCCGTACCTTTACGATTAACAACAAATAACATTATAAAAGAGGTGCATTAAATGAAAAAACTTATCACATTACTTCTTACTCTTACAATGCTCATTGCGGCAACCTGTACGGCAGCTTCGGCTGACGAGCCCGTGAAGGTTTATGTCACAATTTCAAACGGCAGCGGCGAGATAGTTGTTGCTCACGAATCGGTTGAAGTTACCGATGTGGACGAGGACGGCGTAATCTCGATCAGCGATGCGCTCAGCAACGCTCACGGCTTGTTTTATCCGTACGGTGTCGATGAAGGCTACGGCACATTTATGAGCGATTACGGCCTGAGCCTCGGAAAGCTTTGGGGCGAAGAAAACGGCGGTTCGTATGGCTACTACGTTAACAATGCTTCGGCATGGAGCCTTGCCGATCCCGTTCAGGACGGCGACAGCGTTTATGCGTTTGTATATACCGATCTCACAGCGTGGTCGGACGCATACAGCTGGTTTGAAAAGGATACAGTGAAGGCTGAGGCGGGCGAGGAAATCTCACTCACTCTTAAGAGCGCCGGATTTGATGCCGACTGGAATCCCGTTGAGAATGCAGTCGAAGGCGCAAAGATCGTTGTTGACGGAGTGGACACGGGAGTAGTGACGGACGCGGAAGGCAAGGCGGTTATCACGATCGCGGAGGCAGGAAAGGCGATCATCAGCGCCACATCGGATACGATGACACTCGTTCCTCCCATCTGCGTTGCGACAGTAAAGGCAGCAGCTGCGGATGAGGAAGTGACAGAGGCAGCCGCAACCCTTCCCAACACAGGCGTTGCTTCTACATTTGCATTCGTGGGTCTCGGACTCGCGCTTACGGCAGCAGGCGTGGTCCTTGTTTCGAAAACAAAAAAGCAGGAATATTCGTTTTGAATCCGGTGATTGAATTAACAGATTTATGAGAATCAGAAAATATGTCATTCTTTCCGTGATCTGCCTGTTTGTGGCAGCACTTTTCGGAACAAATACAGTCTCGGCAGATACCGTTGATGATGCGAAAAGCGTCATCGGCGGTATTGCCATGTATAAAATGAGCGAATCCGGAGCCGGTTCCGTGCAGGAATGGGCTGACGGCGGAATCAGAGACGGCGCGGGTGCGGACACGGATGCATATGCATATGCGCTGTACAGGCTCGGACTTGCCGATGTTTCGTCATATTGCGATGCGCTTGGGGAGTACCTTGCCGAAAAAGACGTCAGATCGGCAACAACCAGGCTTAAGTACGCGCTTTGCCTCTGTATGAGCGATCCGACGCACGAATACATTAAAAAGACTCTTGATGACAGCATCGGCCGGCTCGGGATCATGAGTTTTGTTTACGGTCAGCATCTTGCGAACAACGGAGTTGTCGGAAAAACATATACATCGGAACAGATAGCGCTCGAGATTCTGGCAATGCAGCATCCGGATGGGGGCTGGTCGGTCATGGGACAGTCGGGAGATGTGGATGTTACGGCCATGGTCCTTCAGGCATTGGCCGGGATCGGCAGTGAAAGCGGAGCATCGCGTCCCGCGGCGATTGAGATTGCCGCAGACAGAGCCGTGAGATTTCTGTCGCAGAAACAAAACGAGGACGGCGGTTACTCGGGATTCGGTAATGAGAACGCCGAAAGCACCGCACAGGTTCTTATTGCGCTTTCGTCGCTCGGTATCGATGCCGCAAGCGATCCGGGATTTGTCAAGAACGGCAACTCGGTTATTGACGGAATCATGAAATACAGTCTGCCGGACGGTTCTTTTTCGCACATAAAGGGAGGAAACACGGATTCTACGGCAACCTCGCAGGTATTTACGGCAATGGCGGCATATGTCTGCTTCAGGGAAGGCGAGATCTACTACATGGTAGGTAAGCCGCGGAATATGAGCCTTGTGAGTATTCCTGAAGCACCATCGTATCGAAATGTGAGCGATCTTTTCGGAGAAAGCGGACCGGCAGCGGTGCAGTCGGAAACCGAAGTCACAGGTTTGGATGCGGTGCAAACGGAAACAGAAGCCGCAGGGTCGGATGCGGTGCAAACGGAAACCGAAGCCGCGGGGGCGGATGCGGGGCAGTCGGAAACAGAAGCCGCAGGGTCGGATGCGGGACAGTCGGAAACAGAAGCCGCAGGGTCGGATGCGGATAAAATCTTCACAGGAAGCGGCGCGGACACCGAAACGGTATTATATAAGGCAGAAAGGGAACCGGAAAGCGGCATAAAAACCATCCTGCTTTTCGGCGTGCTCGGGCTTTCAATCATTGCGGCCGGGCTTCTCCTAATCTTTAAAAAACGCAATCCGAAGAATTTTTTATTCATCCTTATTGTCGCGGGGATCGCGGCTGTGGTTATTTTTTTCTCGGACTTCAAGACGGAGGACGAGTATTATACTGCCGATAATAATATTGAGAATTCAGTCGGACAAGTCACGATCACCATCAGGTGCGACACGATCGCAGGCTACAGCGATCCCGAATTCATCCCCGAAAACGGTGTTATTCTCGACACGACAACATATGAATTCGGTGAAGGCGATACCGTCTATGACATACTGATAAAAGCGGTCAGAGAAAACAGAATTCATATGGAAAGAAAAAAGACCGGCAGCGGACCCAAGGATTATTATATATGCGGGATCGCGAACATCTATGAATATGACTGGGGCGAGCTTTCGGGTTGGATGTATTACGTGAACGGCGAGTCACCGTCGGTCGGGTGCGGTGAGTACCGGGTTAAACCCGGTGACAGGATTGAGTGGCATTTCACAAAAGAAATCGGAAGAGATCTTGAAATCGAACCGGTGCTTAAGTAGTGAGGTTGAAACAAATCATGTAAGCAATGACGAGTGCGGGCGAACGCTTTCCGGCAAGCGTTCGCCACGTCATACTGATTTGCGCGCAACCGTCATACAGGAAAAAGAGGAGGAGTGCAATGAAACCACCGGAAAAGTATAACCCTGCGGTATTATTTGTGTATTTCCTTATTCTTGCCGGTCTTGTGATGTTTGCGGCCGATCCTGTGATGACAGCTATCGCGTTTGTTGCCATGAATCTGACAGCGATTGCATACAGTCGCGACGGACTCGGACGGGCTTATGTTTTCTTTTTCATAATCTTTGTGCTCACATCGCTCGCAAACCCTGTCTTCAGTCACAACGGGGTTACGGTGCTCCTTGTTATAAACGACAATCCCGTCACGCTCGAAGCTGTTCTTTACGGTGTGATGACCGGATTTATGATCCTTTCGGTTCTGCTTCTGTTCAGAGTCTTTTCGACGCTTATGACCTCTGACAGGCTTCTTTATATATTCGGGCGCGCGTTTCCGAAACTGGGACTCCTTATTTCGATGACGCTGAGGTTTGTACCTTTGTTCGGAAGACAGCGCAGAAAAATGGAAGACACGCAGAGAACGCTTGGTCTTTACAAAAACGAAAATGCGATAGACACCATAAAAGGCAAGCTCTCCGTGCTCTCCGCCATGACGACATGGGGGCTCGAGAACGGGATCATCACGGCTGACAGTATGAGCGCCCGCGGTTATGGGACAAGGCAAACACGAACAAGCTTTTCGATGTACCGCTTTGAAAGATCGGACGCTCTGATGCTTGCTATTGTCGTTGTGTGCTGTTCGTTTATCTTTTTCGGCATCGCGACGGACAGGCTGAAAACCGAATTCTACCCTCGCATCCGGTTGCAGCCTCTTACGGTGTACGCGATATTCGCATATGCGGCATATGCGTGGCTCGCGTTTTTACCTGTCATTGCAAGGATCAGGGACAGAGCGGTGCACAGAAAAGTTTTTGGACAGGATTGAACGCGCCGACGGATGCAAAAATGTAATTCTGTACGGGGGGAAAACGGGAAAGAACCGTGGTTCTGAGTCAGAGAAAAGCAAAATTGCAAATTTGCGAGAGATGAAAGAGGAAAAGAACCATGACATTGATTCGGAGGGAAGCATAATTGCGATTCTGTGGGAGATGAAAGCAGGAAGGAAACGTGATTCGACCGGTGCCGGAAGCAAGGCATCGTCATAAATATTTGCGAGGAGCGTATCGGATGGAGATATTGAGAGTCGAAGCTTTAAATTTTGAATATCACGACGGGAAACAGGCGTTAAGGGATATAAACATTTCGCTCGAGGCAGGTGAGATGCTCTGCGTGTGCGGTCCGACGGGCAGCGGCAAGTCGACTTTGTTGCGGCTTTTAAAGCGTGAACTCTCGCCGCGGGGCAGAAAAAGCGGGAATATATACATCTTGGGACGAAAGCAGGAAGAACTCAGTGAACTTGAAGCTGCGACGGGGGTCGGCTTCGTCTTTCAGCGTCCCGACATGCAGATAGTGACAGACAAGGTTTGGCACGAGCTGGCGTTCGGGCTGGAGAATATCGGGGTCGCCCGGAATGAGATCAGGCGACGGGTCTGCGAGATCGCATGTTATTTCGGGATGGAATCGTGGTTTGATAGGAGCACTGACACGCTTTCGGGCGGACAAAAGCAGCTCCTTAATCTTGCCTCCGTGATGGTCATGCAGCCTGATCTTCTGATACTTGATGAACCTGTTTCTCAGCTTGACCCGATCACCGCGGCGGACTTTATGGCCACTTTAAAGAAACTGTGCCGGGAGTTCGGGATCAGCGTGATCGCAGCCGAGCAAAGGCTCGAAGAACTCATCCCGGCTTCGGACAGACTGCTTGCGCTTGAGGACGGCCGTATCACTGCGTTCGGGGAGACAAGGAAATGTGTGGCGGAGCTTGTGAATAACAAGCGCTTCGCAGCCCAGATGCCTGCTTCGGCAAAGCTTTTTTCTGCGCTGATGAAGAAAGACCGCAAGACGGAAAAAGAAGAGCTTTGGAGATCGGACATTCCTCTGAGCGTTGGAGAAGGCAGGAGGTTTCTCAGGGAATACATCGGCAAGAGTGATGAAAATGCGAAAACTTTTGAAAAGTTGCTGCGTGGCGATTTTGCAGAGGTGTTACGGCAGGATGATATAGCGGATGATGTGCCGAGCCGCCGGGAATCGATGGATGAGGATGCTTTGGAATTCAGGGAAGTTTTCCTGAAGTACGAGAGGACCGGGAGGGACATCCTCAACAGCCTGACCTTTAAGGTGAAAAAAGGAGAGATTTTCTGCATGCTCGGAGGAAACGGAGCAGGAAAATCTACTGCCGTGAGCGCGGCAGCCGGACTTGTGAAACCGTACTCCGGCAAAATAAAAGTGTTCGGAAAGAACATTCGTGACTATAGGGGGCAGGAACTTTACCGCGATTGCGTGGCTCTTCTGCCGCAGGATGTGCAGACGGTCTTTTTGACAGATGATATAAACGGACGTCATCCCTATGACCTTTCGGGAGGAGAGCAGCAGTTTGCCGCGCTTGAACTCGTACTTCGGACAAACCCGAAGCTTCTTCTTCTTGATGAGCCGACAAAGGGACTTGATGCATCACTTGCCGAAGCTTTGAAAAAGAGGCTCAGAGAACTTGCAACGACGGGAGTGGCCATAGTTATCGTGTCGCATGATGTCGAGTTCTCTGCGTCCGTAGCCGACAGATGTGCGTTCCTTTTCAACGGTGAGATCGTCTCGATGTGTGATTCGGGCGAATTTTTCTCAGGTAACTTTTTTTACACCACTGCACTTAATCGTATTAACAGGGGATTACGGGAGTGATGTTTTTTGGGGTATTCCATAACCCCGGCGAAATTACGGTGAAAGGAGTTTGCATATGCTTGTGATAAAGAGTTCCGCAATCCGCAAGATCCTCAGAATACTCATTCCTTTTTTCGTGATTCCCGCAGCGGTTCTTTTGGGCGCCTATGTTTTTGAGGACAAAGTCTACGCCTATATCTCGCTTGTTATAACCATACTCGCCATTGTCTTGTTTATAAGTGGTTTTGAGCGGCGCGAGACAGGCTCGAGGCGTATGGTCATTGTTGTTGTAATGACAGTACTTGCCGTGATTGGTCGATTTATCCCGATTATTAAGCCGGTGGCGGCAATCACGGTTATTACCGGTGTATTCCTCGGGGGAGAATCGGGATTTCTCGTCGGAGCGATGACGGCTGTGATATCGAATTTCTTTTGGGGGCAGGGACCATGGACACCGTTTCAGATGTTCTCGTGGGGAATGATCGGACTCGGGGCCGGATTGCTTGGAAGACACCTTCGTAAGTCACAGCCTTTGCTCTACATTTACGGCATGTTCGCCGGTCTGCTTTTCTCCGTGATCATGGATGTTTGGACCGTACTCTGGTATAACGACGGCTTTTCATGGGAGCCTTATCTGGCTGCGATAGTTTCGGCAGCTCCCATGACCGTGCTTTATGCGGTCTCAAATGTGATCTTCCTCGCGCTCCTTTTTAAGCCGGTGGGTAAAAAACTCGACAGAATCAAAACTGTGTACGGTATTTAGCACTGTTTACCTGAAAAAATATAAAAAAAGAAAACGGCATTTTTGATTTTTATGTCTTTTATTGGGAAAGACGATGTGATAAAATAAAATAGCGAAAAAGCATTTTGCGTTTTGTGACGAGGTATACATTATGTGAATTTTTGTGTAGAAAAAGTTTGAATTTAATGTTTATCATATTCGTGACCGGATAATATTTTTTTACAGGCTGTAAAAATTTTAAACCAGGTCAAAACCAAACGGATATGTTATTACGGGGTCACTATGTACAATACTCTTTTATGGTTTCAGGGATTGAGTATTGCCGCCGTCTTTTTGACGATGGTGGTGTTCTTTCCGACGTGGAAAAACAGGATTCATGCCTATTTGTTTATATATTCGCTGGCAGTTGCTGTAAACAATATAGGTTATTTTATCGTTATGAGTTCGGGTAATCCCATAACTACGCTATGGGGAACCAAAATAGAGTATATGGGAAAACTGTTTATTTCGGCAGCGCTCCTGTTTTTCATGACCGAATACACGGGTGCGCGTATCAGCGAGTACACAAAGAGGACTGTTATCGTGATCCACGCCTTGATAGGCGTGCTCGTATTTACCTGCGAGCACCACAGCATGTACTATGAGAACGGTCCCACGTACATGGATTTCTGGACGACGGAGGGACTTTTCCCTCATGTTAAGCTCCAACACGGAATCTTCTATTATATTTACGTGATGATGGTGGCGGGCTACCTGTTGTTTGCCACGTTCTCAGCAATCAGACAACTCGTTCACGAACGCAGACATAAGCGTAAAATACAGACTGCGATAATAATTTCCTGCGGACTCGTTATGCTTGCCGGCATACTCGTTTATTCGACCGGCGTTATGGGCGGCTATGACGCAACCGTCATTTCGTACCTCATTTGCCTTGTACTTATGATCATAGCCACCATCAAATATGACCTTATCGCTGCGCTTGATGCCGTAAAGAATTACATCGCCGATAACATGACAGAAGGTATCGTGGCGATCGACACCGAAGGCGCGATCATCTATAACAATGCTATTGCGGAGCGCATATATCCTTCTCTGCGTGAAAAAGACGAAACAGTCATCACCCAGCTTATAGACGCGTTTGAAAAGGACGAAGTCATCAGTATCAAGAAAAGTTATTTTAAAGTTGAGCAGAGCGATCTTACAAACGAGAGAAAGACATTCGGTAAGCTTTATGTTATCGATGATGTAACCGTTGAATATAATCATAACAAAGAGCTTAAGCTTCGTTCCATCACCGACGGTATGACGGGTCTCTTTAACCGTACAGAAACGATGCGCCGCATCGAGGAGGCGATGGCGAGCGGAAACGGAGTTTCTCTTGTTATGATCGATATTGATAATTTCAAATCCGTCAATGACTCATACGGACATGACGTTGGTGATACCGTGATCAAGGGCGTTGCGAAGATCATGCTTGATCTCACGTACATCGATCCGAAACTTTCGGCAGGGCGTTGGGGCGGCGAGGAATTTATGCTCGTCATGCCCGCATCGAACGTTGATGAAGCTTTCGATGCGGCAGAAAAGATCCGCCTTGCATTCGCGGAGACTGAATTTCAGTATGCGGGATTCAGGACCGTCAGCCTCGGCGTTACAAGTTATACCGAAGAAGACGATGCGGACGGATTCTGTAAGAGAGCCGATGAGGCGCTTTATACCTCAAAACAGGAAGGGAAAAACAGAACTACAGTCAAATAACAAAACGTGTACTTGGTCAAATTTTGCCATCAATGGCATGACTGCTACACGAAACGTGAATCAGAAATCAAATTCGTGCCGTTTGTTTTGCTTAATCAGATTTCGTGCTTACGCATGTTAATATGCACGAAATGCGGTGTTTAAGAATAATATGTAATGTGACAACAGAAGACTGAATGCCTTTTTTTTTGTTCCGAGCCACAAAAAGAAACAAAAAGTTAGCAATATTTGATTAGTAAAGTTGCTAATTAACTTGGTAAATCAATAAAAATGTCATATAATGTGATATATGGAAAATGGTTTGAGAAATTTTCGAACCGAAATTATGATTTTTTGTGAAGCAGGAAAGGTATACGGGTTTATGGCAGAACAGAGAAGACCATTAGTGTCACACATCTTTACGGCTGATCCTTCAGCGCATGTATTCAACGACAAGATTTACATCTATCCTTCACATGACATTCCTCATGATGCAGAAGACAATGACAACGGTGACGAGTACCGCATGGAAGATTATCATGTTCTTTCTCTTGATAATCTCGATGCGGAATGTGTCGACAACGGAGAAGCTCTTCACATGAAGAACGTTCCGTGGGTCAGCAAGCAGATGTGGGCTCCCGATGTGGCATTCAAGAACGGAACTTACTACCTTTACTTCCCGGCAAGGGATAAGGACGGTATCTTCAGAATCGGTGTCGCTTCTTCGAAGTCTCCCATCGGACCTTTCGAACCCGAGGAAAATTACATTCAGGGATCATACAGTATCGACCCCGCTTCCTTCGTTGATGACGACGGAAGAGCGTACCTCTATTACGGAGGTCTTTGGGGCGGTCAGCTTGACAAGTGGACAAAGGGCTTCTTTGACGAGAAGGCCGGTCAGCTTGAGGGCGACCTTGATCCGGAGCGCGATGCGATCGGACCTATGTTCTGTGAGCTTGCCGAGGATATGAAGTCATTTAAGGGCGAACCCCGTCATGTGCAGATTCTTGATGAGAACGGAAAGCCCATCAAGGAGGGAGACGAGGATCGCAGGTACTTTGAAGGTCCTTGGATGCACAAATTTAACGGCAAATACTACCTCTCATATTCGACCGGAACAACGCACTATCTTGTTTATGCGGAGTCGGATAAGCCCGAAGGACCTTTTACCTACAAAGGAAGGATCATGGAGCCCGTGCTTGGTTGGACGACGCATCATTCGATCGTTGAATATCATGGCGAGTGGTATCTCTTCTACCATGACTGTGAACTCTCAAAGGGCATCAATCACCGCAGAAACGTTAAATATACCAAGCTCGACATTGCTTCCGACGGCACGATCAAGACGATCATTCCCTACGAGAACGAATGAAACACATAACGAAACTGAACACGTAAATATAGCGCCTGTCCTCGGACGGGCGCTTTTTCACGTGTGGACCATGGGGGACGGGGGTTGTGGGTCACAAGTCTCCGCGCCCGAAGTGTTCTTCGAAATGCTCTGTCGAACGTCGGTACTTAGCACCCGTACCTCAGGGTGCTTATGTACCGCTACGTGAGACCGAGAGCGAGAGCGCCTTTCGAAGAACATTTCGTGGCAGGAGACGTAAGTGTGATCCACAACCCCCGTCCCCGTGGTCCATCACACCTTCTGCATTTGCAGTTGCGCGGTGAGAAGCTCGTAGTAGAGTCCCTTGGCTGCGATGAGTTCTTCGTGCGAGCCGCATTCGGCGACGCGGTGACCGTCGATGACGATCAGGCGGTCGCAGTCTTTGAGGGTTGAAAGTCTGTGTGCGATAGCGAAGGTCGTCTTGCCCTTGGTGAGAGCCGAAAGCGCTGTCTGAACAAGATACTCGCTCTCTGTGTCGAGACTGGCGGTCGCTTCGTCGAGGATCAGAAGCTTCGGGTCGGCAAGCACGGCGCGTGCAATCGCGATACGCTGACGTTCGCCGCCCGAAAGGTTGTAGCCTTTTTCGCCGACATATGTGTCATAACCGCCCGGTGTTTTGCATATGAAATCATGAGCATTGGCAATCTTGGCGGCCGCGATGATCTCATCCATTGTTGCGCCGGGTCGCGCGAAGCGGATGTTCTCAAGTATCGTTCCGGAGAAGAGGAACGTTTCCTGAAGTACCACGCCGAGCTGGCTGTGGAAGCTCTTTCTGTCGAGAGTGCGGATGTCCTTGCCGTCGACCAAAAGTACACCGTCATCGGCTTCATAAAGACCCATCAAAAGGTTGATGAGTGTCGATTTCCCTGCGCCCGAAGGACCGACGATTCCGATCTTCTCTCCGGGGCGAACAGAAAGCTCGATTCCTTCAAGCACGGGTTTATATGACTTATACCCGAAAGTCGTGTGGTCGAAGACCACTTCACCGTTTATGTCTGTCACCTCGCCGGGACCTTTGTTTACAATATTGTACGAAAGAACATCACTGATTCTCTCCACACTGCTCTTAAGGCGCATGAGCGCTCTCGGAAAATTCGCCATCCAGTTTATATACTGATAGAGAAGTGTTGTGTATGTCATGAACTGCAGGAGCTCGCCGGCTGTCATCTCACCTTCGAGAACTTTTTTTCCGCCGAAGAAGACAACAACCAGAAGTCCGAGTCCGAGTACAGTGCCGATAATCGGGTTGAAAACGGCCCAGAAGCTTTCGTTGTTCATCTGAACGCGGGCATATTCGTTGGAAAGCTTCAGGAATTTTTCGGATTCGGCTTTTTCGTTGCCATAGGATTTAACTACTCTCATTCCCGAAAGAACATCCTGAAGGCTACTGCTCTGGTCGTCGTTTTTCACCCATTGCAGATGGAAGCGGCGGTTGATGCTTTTCCTGAAAGCGAGAAGGATCGCTATCGCAAAAGGGGCGGGAATGAACGTCAGAAGCGCAAGTCCGGGATTGAGGATGACCATAAACACGATGTCGCACACGAAAATGAACGCAACGGTGAAAAGGTTGCAGAAGACATTTTCCATGAATTCCCTTATCACGCGAGTGTCGGAAACGACGCGGTTGAGAAGCTCGCCGGGGCGTCTGTCGTTTATGTATGAAAGAGGTGTGGCCTGAAGCTTGTCAAAGAGCTCGCCCCTAAGGTCGTGTGACATCCTCGCTCCGAGCTTAGTCGAATAATAGCTTTTGGCAACGTTGACAAAGACGATGCCGAGACTCAGTGCGAACATACCTCCGAGGCAGAGAAAAGCTGCGGATTTGCCGGGAGATTCCTTAAGAAGCACTTTGTCCACGAGATGCTTTTGTATCTCCGGATTCAAAAGCGTGGTAACAGACGCAAGGATCATAAGTATCGCAATCCCGAAAAGACTCTTGTGGTACGGACGTGCAAGCCTTCTGACGGTCTTTACGATTCCGCCTTCGCCTGAACAGTGCGGGCATTTGCTTGTTCCCGGAATCGCTCTTCCGCATATGGGGCACGAGGGTTCATATTCATTGCTCTCAACCTCCTCGAATCTTCCGCCGGCAAGGATGTTGATGCCTCGCGCGATATATGCGTATTTTGCCGTCAGTCCGTGAGAAAAGCGGCAAACAAGCGTGAGAGCACCCTTGTATTCAAGCGTCAGCATTCCCTGTCCGACTCTTGCGGTCGCTTTGGCGCCCGCACAATCGCTTATGAGCAAAGTGTTGGCAAGTACACCTTCTTCAAAGAGAAGGATCCTCTTTGTCGTCACGACGAGGAACGAATTATCCGCATAATTCGAATCCCTGTTTATGTCGATGGGGAGTGCGTAGTAGATGCGGTCGTCGTCCGCTTCATGTATCTGTTCCGTGAGCTTGTCCGGAATCTTCACTTTCAGTATCATTTTATGACCTTCTTTTTAATCCATATATGGGCGGATGTAATGCCTTTTTCAGGGCGTCCGAGTTACTTTTAAAAGTGATCCGTATCCGATCCTCTGCCGCTTTTGCGGTAATTTTGGAGACTACAGGAACAGGTCGAGCTTTCTCTGCTCTTTCTTTGTGAGCTTTGTGACGTCCCTGACTTCAAATCTGTTCTCGTTTATATCTGTGATGAGAAGACGGGTCTCGGAAAGCTTTGTCACGTTTGTGCCGCCCATGTTGATGGCGAACCGAACGGGACCCTTGTCCGTGATGACGTGGAAATAAGCATATCCGTATTCGTCTTTGATCGAAAGAATCTTGTTTATTACAGGTAAAAAATAGTTGAGTTCGAGATCTCGCTTTACGAGCTCCCGCTGTTCGGGCGAAAGGTCCGCCAGATCCTCGATGATCGCAAGCTCCTCGCCCGCCTCGCTCCCGACACGGATGGAAATGTATTTCGCGGGATCCGTGAAGGGAAAGAGCCTTACAGCATGAACTCTTTCGTAGGTTGTGAGATCACATCCGGCTTCCGTATTCGAAGTACCGTTTTTATTATCATCCGGTCCGATCTTTGAAGTGTTTATATTTTCAACCTTTGCACCGAGAAAACCTCCGGCGCTCTCATAAAATTTAAGTATTTTGCCTGTTTCTTCCATTTCTTTTACCAAAACCTTTCTGCTTTGCTGCTACGAGACAGCATTGTGGATGTTGATCTCCTCGAGTGACAAAAATCCTGTCTGCAGATTGGAAAGCATGTGATAGATGCCTTCTTTCCGTATAAGTTCGTCGTGGGTTCCTTCTTCAACAATTTTCCCGCCGTCTATGACAATGAGCCTGTCGGCATTCTTGAGGGTTGACAGACGATGCGCGATCGAGATCGTTGTTCTGCCCTCGGCGAGAAGTGAAATCGACTTTTCTATCAGTTGCTCCGTCTTGGTGTCAACCGCCGAGGTCGCTTCGTCGAGGATGAGGATCTTCGGATTGGCGAGGACGGCGCGCGCTATTGAAATTCGCTGACGTTCGCCTCCCGAAAGATCCTTGCCGCCGGCTCCGATGATCGTATCATAGCCGTCCGGCATGGAAGTAATGAAATCGTGTGCGCCGGCAAGCTTGGCAGCGCGGATTATGTCTTCGCGCGTAGCGGTTCTGTCGGCATAAGCGATGTTGTCCGCGACCGATCCCATAAACACATAAGTGTCCTGAGAGACCATCGCGACGCTTCTCCTCAGATCGGAGAATGCTATGTCGCGCACATCGTGACCGTCAATCCTGATAGTTCCTTCGTCAACGTCATACAGTCTTGATATCAGGTTGACAAGCGTTGATTTTCCTGCTCCGGAACGACCGACGATCCCGAGATTTTCACCCGCGCGGACATGCAGAGTTATGTTTTTAAGCACCGGACGGAAGGACTCGTAGCCAAACGTCACTTCCGAAAGCTCAATTTCGCCGCGCGGATTCGTGAGACGTATCGGATTTTCGGCTTCTTTTATATCGGGCACGGCATCAATGATCTCAAGCATGCGCTGTGCGGAATTAATGCTGTCCGTCCAAGTCCTGAATATATATGAAAAGAAATTAAGCGGTCCGTTCAGAGCGCCTACATAGCCGACAAAAGTTATCAGCGTGCCGAGGTTGATGCTTTTGAAATCTATCAATAATATCACTCCGACAATCCAGACCCAGATGTTCGAGATTTCGGCAACGAGATTGTATAGGATCGTGAAGCGGTTGTTGTAGCGGACGATGTCGACCTCTGCCGTCATAAGCGCACGCGACTTCTTCGCAAAACTCTCGGATTCCTCTTCCTCGCGTCCGAATGCCTTGACCACTCGCGCTCCGGTAAGGTTGTCGTTGACCTTTGTCGTCACGTTTCGCTCGGCGCGGTGACGCTTCCCGTAAAGCGTCCAAAGGGCGGGCTTGAGTTTTACCGAAAGGAACACGAGCACCGGCAGCAGCACACAAGACACCAGGGCAAGTCCGCGATTAAGCCTGAACATGACGATGAATGTCGAAATGATCGTGAACGAGTGGACAAACAGAAAAGGGAAACCGTCAAGGAAAAAATCGGTCACCCTGTCCGCATCGCTTCTGACGCGTGTCATAAGCCCGCCTGTCTGCTTTGCGGTGAAAAAGCGAAGCGAAAGGTCGCCCATCGATGTGAATATATCCTGCTTGAGGTCGCGTACGGTCTTTGCAGTCACGCGAGCCATGAGCACCTGCTGCAGAATCGTGATGCCGAGCTGAAGGAGTCTTGCGACAGCGATCGTGATGACCAGCACGATGAGTGCCCAAAAGTACTCCCCGTCAAGTCCGAATGTGCCGAGCAATTCGTCGTTTTTGGCCAGGACGCCGTCGTAAAGCATGGTGCCCGAAAGGTACGGCCAGGCAAGGCTCACCAGAGCGGCAAGCACGTACGAAACAAACAACGTGATAACCGACAGCTTGTAACGGAAGAGGTAATGCATCACACGGGCGAAGATGGTCCGCTTTCTTTTCAGACCGGGAACGGCGCTTTCGTCTGTGCCTGCCGGACTGTTTTTTGAATTGCCAATAAAAGAATCATCACCGGCGTCTTCCGAAGCCCGTATGTCGGCGTGGTCTTTTGAATCCTTTATAATGCTTATGTTTTGAGCGCCGGAATTATCTGCATTATTTACAGCAGATTCTGTTTCCTTCATGAAGGAATTCATCCCGGCCATGTATATGCCGGAGAACGAAGCGATGAACATGTCCGTCTCCTTGTCGGTTGCAGAGTCCGCACATTTTGCAATGAGCATGCTTGACGCAAAAAGCCTTTCGATCCGTACCTCCTTTATGTCGGCAAGCTCAAAAAGACGGATGTTCTCAAATCTCTCGGGTTCGGGAGTGATTTCGGGCGTTCTGCCCGGCTTTTTGCGGGCGGAAGGAGGAATCGCATCGGGATTTCCGTGGATGATATCATCGGTTGTGATAACCACTGCGGTTCCGAGATATCGTTCCGTAAGAAACGCTATTCCGCTCATATAATTGCCGTCTTTCGAAAGATCAAAGCGGCACGACGAAACAGGCTTCCCGACATTTTCGGGGAACCCGGAAAGCACCTTTTCAAGTTCTTTTGGAAACAGTTCTTTTTTCATGTCATCAGTACTCGTTATTCATAAATAATTGGCGATGGTATAGTTGTTTGATTTTATCACGAGGGATGTAATTATTCAACAAGAAAGTGGTCTC
>JAEEGL016452119.1_pt1 | contig 20568 bp, 18 predicted proteins | sample 9134231 | NCBI WGS metagenome assembly JAEEGL01 (sample SAMN16246548, study PRJNA631951) | gut metagenome | biome: gut microbiome; feature: rumen; material: fiber-attached | host: Bos | place: Iran: Karaj | collected 2018-10
AGGGTTTCTTCACGAGAATCATCAGTAAAGTGAGCGCCTTTACTGTTTCACAATACATCAACAAGATTAATCACAAGCCCATCGGCAGGATCAAGTATGCGCTCGCTTAATTCCGCCAACGGGTTCATCATAGATCGGGATAAGTCCACATCAGTTGGAAAATCAGCGCAAGTTCTACACCAGGGGTAATAAAAAAGGCGCAGATTTCTCAATCCGCTCTCAGGCTCACCACAAGCCGCAAAACTCGATTGAGTACATCTCCGCCTATAGTTTTTTTAGGCACACAATATCCGCTACAGGAGTTTTTAGTGATTGCTCGTTACTTTTCGAGGTGGTGATTCGAGAGCGTTGAGCGTCTTATCCGATTTGTCTGTAATCCCTTTTTCAAATGGGGATTATTTCGCAAAGGTAATATAAATTTACAATAATCAACCTTTTTTTTAAAAAAAACACGTTTTTGCTCTTGTTTTATCTGGTTTTCTATCCGATATGTCTCTTGTTTTTTGTATCTTTGCAAATGGTTACTAATGGCACTTTTGTTGTGTGTTTAGCCTAAAAATGAACTCGTTTGTTATTCACATAATTAACTTTTAATTCCTGTAGTTTTATGAAGAAATTGTTTTCTCTCCTCTTCGTTGCTCTGCTGGCCATGTCGGCATGGGCAGACGTCACTGTAACCTTTATCCCCGGTGAGACTGTAGGCACGAACACCTCGGCCACCAACGATGATGAGATGACGCTTGACGGCGTGACCATTTCCGGCACTAAGGCAGCGTTAGCTGCTGCCCAGTATCGTTTTGCCGCTGGCAGCACTGCCACAGTCAGCTCAACGGTGGGCAATATCAAGAAGGTGGAGTTCACCTGTGTGGGTACCTACAACGATACCTATGGACCCAATCAGTTCTATGGTGAAGGCTACACAACCCAGTCGGGTAGCAAGGTGGGCACTTGGCAGGGTGATGCCGCCTCGTTCACACTGAACACCGCTTCGCAGGTGCGTGCCACCATGATTGTCGTTACTATTGCCGAGGAAGTGGTTGATGAACTGGTTCCCCCCGTGTTCCATCCCAATGGCGGTGAGTTCACCGGCAGCCTGGAAGTAACGCTGAGCTGCGCTACCGAGGATGCCCAGATCGCTTACTTTGAGGGTACTCCTGATGGTGACTGGGCTGGCTGGACCTACTACAATGGCCCGTTCTATGTAACTGAGACCAAGACCTACACGGCCTATTCCTACAAGGATGAAGAAATGAGCGACTATGTCACCGTTACCTTCACCAAGGTTGAGCAGACCGTTGAGACTCCCGTCTTCACACCCGCTGCCTGCGCCTTCCAGGACCGCATTGATGTGACCTTGACTTGCGCTACCCCTAACGCCAAGATTTTCTACAGTTTGGACAACGAGCTCTGGAGCGAGTACAGCGATCCGATCCCCGTGACCGATGACCTCACAATCTATGCCTATGCTAAGGTGGGCGATGTCATGAGTGAGGTAGTCAGCGCCACCTACACCAAGCTGCCCGAGACCACCGTTGATGTCACCTTTGATGCCACTGTTGACATGGGTGATGGCGACGGCAACCGTCACCACTTCACTATAGTGAAGGATCCCGTGACCATGTACGTGGGTGACGGTTTGGTTCACGCCAACGGTCATTATCGCATCTATGGACCGAATGACTCCTCATGTGTTGTCTTTACCTCGGTGGGCGCTCCCATCATCAAAATTGAGTTCAACGGCATGAGCAGTTATACCGCAAGCAACCTGTCTAAAGCCGAGGGCAATGAAGGCACTTGGACCACTGGTGGCAACGACGGTATCTGGGAAGGCAGTGCCAACGAGGTTGCCTTTAATGTGAACAAGCAGTGCCGCTTCACCACGATTATCGTGACTGTGGCTGGTCAGGAAGAACCCGAATACGAGGTTGGTGACGTGAACCGTGACCATGATGTTAACATCGCTGACGTGACAGCTTTGATCGACTTGCTGCTGCTCGGTGATGGAGAATATGACGCTATCGCCGACGTATATCCCGACAACGCCATCAACATTGCTGACGTGACCGCGTTGATCGATAGGTTGCTGGGTGTAAACGCAGATTAAGGATGATTATTTAGCGCCATCGCATGGATGGCAAGAACAGGGCAGGCTCGATGTGTGAAGAGCCTGCCCATTTTTTTTGTTTGGGAGTATGACCTCTAAACACTAAACTCTAACCTCTAACTTCACATTCCTCAAGTGGCATCGCTACTTGAGGAATGTGAATAATATATATAATGTGTAGTTGTGATAATTATTGGCGAATGGCTTACCGATTTTGATGAATACGCTATTATAATTCAGTGGTTAAACGTTATTTTGCAAAAAAATCAATAAATATGTTGTGATATTTGTAAAAATGTGCTTACCTTTGCAAATCAAAACCACTTTTTAAGTATATAGTTCAAAAATATGGAGACAACAGTAATTAAGAAACCAAGAAAAAAGAAAGTACTCGTGAAAAGAAAACGTGACCGTTTACAGTTGATCACCGATTTGATCAAGACAAACTGCATTGGTAGTCAAAGCGAGTTGGCTGATATGTTGCGTGAGCACAATATTAATGTGACTCAGGCAACGCTGTCGCGTGATTTAAAGGCCTTGAAGATTTCCAAGGTGGCTACTGATCGCAATACCTACATGTACATCATCCCTGACAGCAACCAACTGAAGGACAGACTATTGGGCATGCGTCAAACAGATGCTCATGCTGCCCAACAGGTAGGTTTGGTTTCGGTAAAGTTCTCGGGAAACCTGGCAGTGATCAAGACTCGCAATGGCTATGCTCCTGGTTTGGCTTATGACATTGACATGTGCCGTCCCGCTGAGGTGCTTGGCACTATTGCTGGAGCCGATACTGTAGTGGCCATTCTTGCCGAGGGCGTTACTCATGAGCAGGCTCGACAAGTGTTTGAGCAGTTCATGCCCAAGAATATGCCCAGCAGCATAGAGTCGATGCCAATCACACCTGTGAATGATTAAAGCTGGAATCAGCGGATGTGATGACCTGCGTGGTCATGAACTTGTGCGTGTCCTCATTAACCACCCTGATGTGGAGTTAATGTGGGTTACTGCACGCAATCATGTGGGATCGCGTCTGGAGGACATCGTGCCAGGTCTCAAGGGTGAAAGCGATTTGATGGTGACAGCCGTCGGCTCGCTCGATAATGTGGATCTGGTCTTCACATGCGGTTGCCGCGATGAGGTGTCATCACGGTTGCCGTTGTTGATTGGCCATGAGGGTTTGCATGTGGTTGACCTGAGTGGCTGCCACAATGTGGACTATGGCGATGATTTGCCATGGAAATATTGTCTTGGTGAGATGCAACGTCGCTTGCTGGTCCATGATACACGTCTGGTGACAGTGCCTGGCAATGTGGCTGCCGCATCATTGCTGGCCCTGCTTCCACTAGCCCGCAGCCAGATGCTGGCCTCCCCACTGTCCCTGCACGTTTCGCTTGGGACAGTACTTCTTTCCAGTGGCGGCACAACACTTGACGGCATCACATTGAACGACTGGGCCACCGACCAGCGACGTGAAGTGGAATATGCATTGAAGCATTGTCAAGAGGGTTTTGACCAACCGATTGACCTAGAGGTCACACCTCTGGATGGTCGCCGAACCCTGGCTGCAGTAGCCCGCATGAATTGTAGTGCTGATGGTGAAATGCTGCGCGACTTGTATGAACAATACTACGATGACCACAACTTTGTGTTCATGATGGACCGCTCTGTTACACCTGCTGATGTGGAAAACACCAACAAGTGTCTCATTTGCCTTGAAAAAGATGATCGGGCTGGCATACTCACAGTCACCGCCATGATGGATGCATTGCTCAAGGGCGCAGCGGGCACTGCGGTGCATGCGATGAATCTGATGTTCGGACTTCAGGAACGTGTGGGGTTGTCGTTAAAGGCTATAGGGTGTTAACCGAGAGATTGAGTTTCATAATACAATACAACATACATTCATTAAATCATGTCAGTAAATAAAGTCATTTTATTGGGACGTGTGGGCCGTGACCCCGATGTGCGCTATGTCGCACAAAACCAGCCCGTAGCATCATTCACACTCGCTACAACCGACAGGGCTTACACCAATGCCAACGGTGCTGAGGTGCCCGAACGCACCGAGTGGCACAATATTGTCATGTGGGGCAAGAACGCCGAAGTTGCCGAACGCTACATCCGCAAGGGTACGCAGATTTATCTTGAGGGTAGATTGCGCACGCGCGCCTGGGAAGACCGTAATCAGGTGAAGCGTTACGTCACCGAAATTTATGTGGATAGCTTTGAGCTGCTGGCCCGCCCGCGTGAAACGGCGGCATCCCAGCAGCCTGCCCAGTGATATAAGTCTTGAGATTGTCTTAGGGCTTATATTTCGGGACGAGTTTTGCTAGAATCACCCAAGTAAACATCACGGGACTCATGCCTATTGGCCATGGGTCCCGTGATGGTTTTTGCATTATGGTCTTGTGATGTGTAACTTTACAGGTATTTATCGCCAAACTTGGACTTCACCTCGTTGACATAGGTCTTGATTTTCTGTTCCTCATCGAGTGGAACGATGAGCAGTGCATCGTCCACGTCGGCGACTATATATCCCTCAAGCCCTGATGCTACAACGAGTTTGTCGCCCTTGATGGCAATAATGTTGTTGTGGCTATTGAACATGAGTGCACGACAATTCTGTGTGACGTTCCCATCAATGTTCTTGGGGGAATTGTCATAAAGCGACCGCCAAGTCCCCAAGTCATTCCAGCCGAAGTCAACAGTTTCGACATAAACATTGGGCGCTTTCTCCATGACGGCAAAATCGATGCTGATGTTGGGGCAGGCCTGGAAGTTGGTATTGATGTATTCCATCTCCTGAGGCGTGCCGAAGTAGTTTTTGCCCTGTTCAAAGACTGCAATCACCTCCGGGGCACAAGTCTCCAGAGCTTTGATAATGCTGTCTGCACTCCAGAAGAACATGCCGGAATTCCAAAAGAATTCTCCCGACTTGAGAAAGACGCGTGCCAGGTCCTCATCTGGTTTTTCGGTGAACGTCTTGACCTTAGAGAAATTGCCCTCGACAGCCTGCCCGACTTGAATGTAGCCATAGCCAGTCTCGGGACGGCTGGGTTTGATGCCCAATGTCACCAGTGCATCCCGCGTCTCGATGAATTCAAATGCGTTGATGACGCTTTGCTTGAATTTTTCCACATTAATGATCAAGTGGTCGCTGGGAGCAACCATCATCTTGGCATCAGGATTGATGGCCTTGATGTGATGGGCTGCCCAGGCAATGCATGGTGCCGTGTTGCGACGGGCAGGCTCCATGAGTATTTGACTGTCACCGATTTCGGGCAACTGTTCCCTGACCAGTGTTTCGTAATTTTCATTGGTAATCAGGTAGATGTTCTCAACAGGAACAATGTCCTGCAAGCGGTCAAAGGCCATTTGGAGCAGGCTGCGACCGGTGCCAAAGAAGTCGATGAATTGTTTGGGACGTGCAGCTTTGCTGAAGGGCCAGAATCTGCTGCCCACGCCGCCACACATGATCACGCAATATCGGTTGTTATCCATTGTGTTGTTGTCTTGTTGAAAAATTTACTATTTTTACCATGATGGTGTTATCATCGTAATTGGTTGACAAAGGTACAGTAAAAAAATGATTCACACTCTTTCTTGTCGTTTTTATTTCGGTGGTATTTCCAGGCATCAGACTGCTCCTCACCGTTCTTGGGCAGTGGGAGTGTCGTTTTATGATAAGTGCTGTTGTCCTGATGGCAAAGCGGTTGAATGTCAAGCAGAATCACTCATCAAAGTAGATGGGCAACGTTCGGCTGATGCTTTGTTCAAGTGAGATGAGAGTCTCGGTGGCAGCGACACCCTCGATGTGCTGAATGTGGTCGTTGACCAATGACATCAAGTGCTCGTTGTCACGGGCATACACCTTGATCATCATGGTGTAGTGGCCAGTAGTGAAGTGGCATTCAACCACCTCCTTGATCTTTAAGAGTTCAGGAACCACGTTGCGGTACATGGAGCCACGCTCCAGTGTCAGACCGATGAAGGTGCAGGTTGAGTAACCGAGCAACTTAGGATTCACGTTGTAGCCCGATCCGGTGATTACCCCGTCATCGACGAGCCGCTGGATGCGTTGATGGACAGCAGCTCTCGACACTCCGCACACCTGCGCAACATCTTTGCTGGGGATACGGGCATTGTTCATGATGATTTCAAGAATTTTCTTGTCTAGAGTGTCAATCTTTTCCATGAAAACCTATAGTTAATTCAAGTTCCACATAGCCCTGAAACTTGAATAATTTATAACTAATCGCAAATGTAAGACTTTTTTTTGAGGTTGCTATAGGTTTCGGTAAATATTTTTCAATTTTTTTTGTCTTCTTGGACTAAGCGGCTGTAAAATAGAAGAATAGAGTTGATGTCCTATAATGAATAATTGCCCACAACGCCCTGGCGTTGTGGGGACGGGGCATGATGTGGCGCAACATTTCATTTGCTGCCGGCAAACACACTTGTGGGCAGCTGGTGCAAGTTGTAGCGCGACGACATGGATTCGCCATAAGCCCCGGCCGAGCGTATGGCAATGATGTCACCCCGATGAGTGACGGGCAGTTTGCACTCGTGTTCAAACACATCGCTTGACTCGCAGATGGGACCGACCACGTCATAGGTCTCCCATGCTTCGTTGTCTCCAGCTGTCAAGTTCTGTATCTTGTGGTGGGCGCCATACAACGCGGGCCTGATCAACTCGGTCATGCCGGCATCCAGGATGATGAATTTCTTGTTGCGGCTTTCCTTAACATAGGTTACGCGAGCGATGAGTGAGCCGCATTGACCCACGATGGCGCGTCCTAACTCAAAGTGTATTTGTTGATAGGGCCTGTAGCGGAGCCCTTCTTTAAAAGTGTTGAAGTAGCACTCGAAATCGGGTAGGGGATGTCCCTCTGGATCAGTGTAATCAATGCCGAGTCCGCCTCCCACATTGATGGATTCGAAGCGTATATTTTGTTGCTCGTACTTGTCGAGCAGACCGTTGATGACAACACATAGCATGACGTAAGGCTGCATTGTCGTTATTTGAGAGCCGATGTGAAAATGCAGACCGCTCAGGTGGACATGAGGTAAGGTTAGTGCATGCTTGATGGTTCGCTCCAGTGTCTCGATGCTGATTCCGAATTTATTGTCGGCTGTGCCGGTTGTGATGTACTTGTGGGTGTGCGCATCGATGTCGGGATTGACTCTGAAGGCAATGTTGGCAGTCTTGCCCATTTCGCCAGCCAGTTGGTTGATGATTTCCAGTTCAGGGATGGACTCCACATTAAAACAGCCGATGCCGAGCTCGATACCCAGCTTGATTTCCCTGTCGGTTTTTCCTACACCTGAGAAGGTCATTTCTTGGGCTTTAAAGCCGCTTGCTAAAGCTGCTTCCATTTCACCGCCGCTCACCAGGTCGGCGCCCAGTCCTGTCTTTGCTATCTCGCTGAGGATGCGTGGGTTATTGTTGGCCTTGACGGCATAGTGGACAATGAAGGGCAGTCCATAAATCTGGCGGTTGACCTCCTGTATAGTCTTGTGCAGGAGATCGATGTCGTAGTAGTAGAACGGTGTGGCAGTTTGCCGCACAATGTTCATATCAAATCCATGCTGATGCAATAATGTCATGTCCATATATCTTGGAAAGCTAATTTCGGTTATTCCGCGTTCGGTGGACAAAATTACGACAAAATATCTTGAAAAAATGTATATAATCATTAAAATATCTAAAATTACTCAATTTTGGCCTCAAGAAGCGTTCGCTATTCTGTTTCGTAAATTTATGGTATAAATTACTGATTGACAGATGAATTATAGTTATTAACAAGGCCTGTTAACAATTTTTATTTGCAAATTTGTGATTTTATGGTTTGGGATTGCAAATTATCCAAAAAAAAGCAGTACCTTTGAAGTCCCCAAAAAAGGGTAATTCAGACCCCTCTCGATAGCATGAAGATAGCAATGGAACAACCTGTATATCACATACCTGCGTTGCTGGAAGAGACCATGGCAGGTCTTTCGGTCAAGGATAATGGCACCTATGTCGACGTCACCTATGGCGGTGGCGGTCACAGTCGTGCCATCCTGGAGCAGCTCGGCCCAAAGGGCCGACTTATCGGAATGGACCAAGACATGGATGCATGGGAGAACCGCTTGACAGACCAGAGGTTTACATTTGCACACGGCAATTTTGCGTATCTCAAGAATTTCCTGCGCTATTATGGCGTTAATGGAGTTGACGGCATTCTTGCCGACCTGGGAGTGTCATTCCATCATTTCGATGACGTGGAGAGAGGGTTCACCTTTCGTGCCGATGCCCCGTTGGACATGCGCATGAATCGTGCGGCGTCGTTCACCGCTCAAGAGCTTCTCAACACATACAGCGAGGAGCGCCTAGCCGATGTCTTTTACCTCTATGGTGAACTGCGGCAGTCTCGACGATTGGCGGCAGCCGTTGTCAAGGCCCGCCCCCTGTCCACGACGGGACAACTCGTTGACATCGTCCGCCCGTTGCTGAAACCCTCTCAGGAGAAAAAAGAACTGTCAATGGTGTTTCAGGCCCTTCGCATCCAAGTCAACGGTGAGCTTGATGCCTTGCAGAGCCTGTTGTCCCAGTCACTTGAGGTGCTTAACCCTGGCGGGCGTTTGGCTATCATCACCTATCATTCCCTTGAGGACCGCCTGGTCAAGAACTTCATGCGGACGGGCAATATCGAGGGCAGGCAGGAGAAAGACTTCTTTGGCCGTGTTGCCACGCCGTGGCGTGTGATAACTAGCAAGCCGATTGTTCCCAGTGCCGAGGAAGTGGAGCGCAACCCCCGCTCACGCAGTGCCAAACTTCGTGTTGCAGAGTTTGTCGCCTGTACTCAAAACAACAAACAATAACTTTTAGAACAACTACTGCAATCCATGAGCGAGAAAAAGAATTATACATCATCCACTGGCAAGAAGGCGGGCAAGGACATTATCCAAGGCCGTTTCTTCTCGCTTGATTTCTTCAAGCGCAATGCCGTATATATTGTTGCCATGGTCATCATGGCTCTGGCTTATATTGCCAACAAGTTCGTCTGCCAGAGCAGTATGGAGGAAGTGATCAAGCTCAAAACCGAGCTGGCCAATGCGCAGACTGATCTGGTGAACTCCAGTGCCCGATACAACTCAATGATCCGTGAGAGCGAGATGACCCGGCTGATGCGTGAAAAACACATCGGCTTGTCTGCCCCGATGGAGCCCCCATTCGAATTAAAGTCCAATTAATACCCGTCGACCCATCTGATTAGAACGAAACAGGAAATGAAACAGAACAACAAACGACATATTCTCATGCGATATGGCCTCGTGGTGGGCATCATGTTGCTCTTCTCGGCAATGATCGTGTGGAACCTGTTCAAGACGACGGTGGTACATGCCGCCGAGTGGAATGAGAAGGCCGATCAGGTATTGACCGAGACGGTTCCCATTGAGCCGGAACGTGGCAAACTGCTGGCCGATAACGGGTCGGTGCTGGCGGCCAATCTGCAATACTATGTGGTGCGCATCGACTGGTTCACCGATGGCATCAAGACTGACACTCTGATGAAGGATATCGGCCCCTTGTGCGATAGTCTGGCAGCATTTGACAATTCGATGGATGCTGCGCAGTGGAAAAAGAAGATCTTGCAGGACCGCAAGAACATCCTTGATGCAGCCAATAATCCTGCTCCAGGCGCAAAGCCGCGCAAGAACCGCGCATATCGTCTGTTCCCCAGGATGCTTACCCACAAGGAGTATGAGCGCGTGCGCAAGTTCCCCTTCCTGTGCCGCGCAAAGAATAAGAACGGCTTCTACTATGAGAAGCACAATCGGCGTATGAAGCCCTATGGCGACATGGCGGCACGCAGTATCGGCAACGTGGGTGAAGACTCGCTCAGTTCCAGCATCCATGGCCGTTCGGGTTTGGAAAGGGCCCTCGACACGCTGCTCTATGGCAAGCCGGGTGTGGCTCAGAGCATCCAGCTCACCAACGGCATTGTGCGGGCCGAGAGCGTTCCTGCCGTCAAGGGCTATGACATCACGACCACGATAAACGTGCAGTTGCAGGATATCGTCGAGAATGAGCTTAACGACATGCTTCTTGAAACTGGCGCCGAATGGGGCACTTGCGTGCTCATGGAAGTTGAAACGGGCGAAATCAAGGCTATCAGCAACCTGGAACGCAACAAAACCACGGGCGAGTACGTCGAGGGCGTGAACCATGCGGTGCTGGGCTATGAGCCAGGTTCGGTGGTCAAGACCATCTCGATGATGGTAGCCCTTGAGGATGGTATCATCAGCAATATTGAGGAGCCCATTGCCACGGGTTCGTCCTGGACCTATGCTGGCGGCAATCCTATTACCGATTCGCATGGCGGTGCTACACGAACACCTCGCCAGATCATCGAGACGTCGTCCAACATCGGCATGGCCAAGCTTATTGTCAAGAAGTATGGCGACAATCCACCGGGTTTCCGCAAGCGTCTGGAAGAGATGGGTTTTTTTGAACCCTTCCATTCGGGTATTGCCGGCGAGCAGACGCCATGGTTCCAGAATGCCGAAATCAAGAACGGTGGCCGCGTGACCTTGTCGCGTCAAGCCTTCGGTTACGGTTCGCGCATCCCGCCGTTGTGCACGCTGGCGATGTACAACGCTATCGCCAACGATGGCAAGTATGTGCGTCCCCACTTGTTCAAGAAACTCTCGCGAGAGGGTGAGCCTGACTCGATTATACCCGTGACATACATCCGCAAGCAGGTGTGCTCGCCCGAGAATGCACGCAAGTTGCGCATCATGCTCCACGATGTGGTGTGGGGTAGCCATGGCACGGCCCGTCATTGGGTGCAGGACGATAAAGTGGAGATCGCAGGAAAGACGGGAACTGCATTTGATGTTGCCGGTGGCCAGTATAGCGGCAAGAAACGTCTGGCCTTCTGCGGCTTCTTCCCCTATGAGCATCCCAAATATTCATGTATTGTGCTCATGCTGGGTGCCGACCGTGGCGCTGGCGCCAGCAGCGGCATGGTAATGAAGAACATTGCGCGCAAGATGTATGCCCGCGGCCTGTTGGGTAATCCCCCCGATTTCGCTTTGGTGTCCAAGGACGCCGCCAAGGATGCCAAAAACTATCCCACGATCTATGCGTCGATGAGAGACAAGACGACCAATAACATTAGCCGCGTCCTGGGCATACAGGCTCCGCACACCTATGCCCGTCCCAAGCGTGTCGAGAAAGGCGTGCCCAATGTCATTGGACTGAACGTCCGTGAGGCCATCAAGGTGCTTGAGGATGCTGGCTTGAGCGTTAGCATCACAGGCACGGGCATGGTGACGGGTCAAAGTTTGGCAGCTGGCTCCAACTATGCCCGCGGTCAACGCATCAACTTGAGATTAAGAAACATTTAACTAGAATAATACCAGACAATAACATGAAGAAATTATCACAACTGCTCACGTCCATCCAGCCACTGCAAGTGGTAGGGAACACCGATATCGATATCACCGACCTCATCAACGATTCGCGTCAGGCACGCGACGGCGTCATGTTTGTTGCCGTCAAGGGCGTCGCGGTTGACTCACACCGTTTCATTGCTGATGTGGTCAACGCCGGTGCCAAAGCTATCGTGTGCGAGGACATGCCCCAGACGTTGAGCCAGTCAGTCACCTATATCCAAGTCGAGAACAGCGTCATCGCGCTGGCTCATCTTGCCGATGAGTGGTTTGACCATCCCTCAAGAGCATTACGCCTGGTGGGGGTCACCGGCACTAACGGCAAGACCACGACAGCGACGTTGCTCTATGAGATGGCGCGCCTCATGGGACATAAAGCAGGACTGCTGTCCACGGTCGAGAACATTATCGACACCGCCAAGCAACCTGCCAAGCAGACCACGCCCGACCATTTGACGCTCAACCGCCTGTTGCACGACATGGTGCAGGCCGGGTGCGAATTCGCCTTCATGGAAGTGAGCTCGCATGCCTGTGTGCAACGCCGCATCGAGGGAATCACCTTTGCGGGCGGTATTTTCACCAATTTGACACGTGACCACATGGATTTCCACAAGACTGTGGACAACTATATCGCTGCCAAGAAGATGTTCTTTGATGCATTGCCCAAGGGCACCTTTGCCCTAGTCAATGCCGACGACAAAGTGGGCGAGGTGATGTTACAGAACACGGCAGCCGGCAAGTACCGTTATTCGTTGCGCTCCATCGCCGATTTCAAGGGACGCATTGTGGAATCGCGCCTCGACGGTACCACGCTTGAACTGAACGGCAATGTGGTAGAGGTATTGTTCACAGGCCGTTTCAATGCCTATAACCTGTTGTCAGTCTATGGCGCATCACTGCTGCTGGGATTCGACCCGCAGGAGGTGCTTGTCAAGATGAGTCTGCTCGAACCTGTGGCAGGCCGTTTCCAGACGTTGCGATCCGGTCGCGGTTATACCGCCATTGTGGACTATGCCCATACCCCCGACGCTCTGGTCAATGTGCTTGACACCATCAGGGATGTGGTGGGTTCTAGCGGCCACATCATCACCGTGTGTGGCTGTGGTGGTGACCGTGATGCCGGAAAGCGTCCCATCATGGCGCGTGAAGCCGCAGTTCGCAGCGATCGTGTCGTCCTCACCAGTGACAACCCCCGTACCGAGGATCCTGACGAGATCCTACGTCAGATGGAGGTGGGTCTGCCCGACGATAAACGTCCTGTTACCCTGACCATAACCGATCGTCGCCAAGCCATTCGCACTGCCTGCCAGCTGGCTCAAGCTGGTGATGTGGTGCTTATTGCCGGCAAAGGTCATGAGGACTATCAGGAAATCAACCACGTGAAACACCACTTTGATGACCGTGAAGAGGTACTCGAGGTGTTTGCTCACGAAACCAACTGATTATTAATCACTTTACTGATACGGTATGTTATATCATCTTTTTCATTACTTGGAACAGTATCACCACGTGAGTGGTGCCCGCCTGTTTGAATACATCACATTCAGGTCAGGATTTGCTTTCATCCTGTCGCTGTTCATCGGTATCGTCATCGGCCGTCGCATCATCTTCAAACTCAAGAGCCGCCAGATGTGTGACAAGGAGCGCGAGGAAAAATTGGGTGGCAACTCTGCCAAACAGGGCACTCCCACGATGGGCGGTATCATCATCATTATCTCGATTCTGATACCATGCCTGTTGCTGGGCAAACTCAACAACGTCTATATGCTGCTCATGATCGTGTCCACCCTGTGGTGCGGCGCGCTGGGTTTTGCTGACGACTACATCAAGGTTTTCCACCACAACAAGCAGGGCCTTAAAGGCAAGTTCAAGATTGTCGGCCAGGTGGGTTTGGGACTTATCGTTGGCCTGACCATGTATTTGAGCCCCGCAATTGTGATGAACGAGAATGTACATGTGACTAACCGCAACGAGACGCCCGAACTGGTGGAAGTCCACAAGTCGCAGGCTGTGAAAGCGACCAAGACAACATTGCCCTTTGTCAAGAACCACAACTTTGACTATGCTTATTTCACCAAGTGGATGGGCAAGTACAAGCAGTTGGGTGGCTGGATTCTCTTTATTCTGGTGACCATTTTTGTCATCACAGCAGTGAGCAACGGTGCCAACTTGACTGATGGTGTTGACGGCTTGGCAACAGGTACATCGGCGATTATAGGCGTGGCCCTAGCCATCATGTGCTATCTGGGTGGTAATGTCATCTATTCATCCTACCTGAATATCATGTACATCCCGGATAGCAGTGAATTGGTAGTGTATGCCGCGGCATTCATTGGAGCCACGATTGGTTTCCTGTGGTACAATTCATATCCGGCCCAAGTCTTCATGGGTGACACGGGCAGCTTGTGTCTGGGTGGCATCATTGCGGTGTTTGCCGTCCTCATCCGCAAGGAGTGGCTCATTCCCTTGCTGTGTGGCATCTTCCTGATCGAGGAACTGTCCGTTATCCTTCAAGTGTGGTATGTCAAGCGCCATGGTGCGACCCATCGCCTGTTCAAGATGACGCCGCTGCATCACCACTTCACCATCGACCCGGCGAAGATTACCTGGGACTACAAGGTCAAGACTCCTGACCACCGCATCCCCGAGGCTAAAATCGTGATGCGTTTCTTCCTGGTGAGCATCCTGCTCGCGGCATTGACATTTGTAACACTGAAAATCAGATAATTCAACTCGACTAACTGACAACGAAATATGGCAAAACGACTAGTAGTATTAGGCGGAGGCGAAAGCGGCGCAGGAGCAGCAGTGCTTGCCAAGGTGAAAGGCATGGACGTGTGGCTGAGTGACGCCGGAAGCATCGGGCAGACCTACAAGGACTTGCTCGACAAGTATGATATCGCCTGGGAGGAAGGTGGCCATACCCCCGAGAAAATCCTCAACGCCGACGAGATAGTGAAAAGCCCGGGCATCCCCGACACTGCTCCCATGGTGGCCCAAGCCATTGAGAAAGGCATACCCATCGTGAGCGAAATCGAGTTCGCGGGACGTTACACCGATGCCAAGATGGTGTGCATCACGGGTAGCAATGGCAAGACCACGACCACCAAGCTCACTTATCATATCTTCAAGAAAGCTGGTTTGAACGTGGGCCTGGCAGGCAATGTGGGCCGTAGCCTGGCGCTGCAGGTGGCTACTGAGCATCATGACGTGTATGTCATCGAGTTGAGCAGTTTCCAGCTCGACAATATGTATGAGTTCAAGGCCAATGTGGCCGTGTTACTCAATATCACGCCTGACCACCTCGACCGCTATGACTACAAGATGGAGAACTATGCGGCAGCCAAGTTCCGCATCACGCAGAACCAGACTGACAACGACTCTTTTATCTTTTGGCACAACGATCCCGTTATTGCTTCACAGTTGCGCCAGCATCACCTGGAATCCAGGTTGCTGAGCTTCACGGGCGATGATGATGACAGTAAAGCGGCATGGGTACATAACGGCGTGCTCAACTTCAACGTGGACGGGGACCGCTGGGACATTGCCCGCGACGAACTCGCCCTCAAGGGACTGCACAACGTCTATAACACCATGGCGGCAGGCTTGTCGGCCCAGGTGTTTGACATCCGCAAGGACATCATTCGCGAGGCATTGGCCGATTTTGAGGCTGTGCCTCACCGCCTGGAGTATGTCGATACGGTAGATGGCGTGCGTTACATCAACGACAGCAAGGCAACCAACGTTGATGCCTGTTGGTATGCCCTTGAGAGCGTCAATGAGCCGTGTGTGCTCATTCTGGGCGGTATTGACAAGGGCAATGATTACAGTCAAATTGAGCCGCTGGTCAAGCAAAAGGTAACCGCCATCGTTTGTCTGGGTGTGGATAACGCCAAGCTGCATGAGTTCTTTGACGGCATGGTTCCCGTGGTGACCGATGCCCTCAGCATGCCTGAGTGTATGGACAAGTGCCGTGAGCTCGCCCAAGAGGGGCACACTGTGCTGTTATCGCCGTGCTGCGCCAGCTTTGACCTGTTCAACGGCATGGCCGACCGTGGCAACCAGTTCAAGGAGTGTGTCAAGCAGATGAAAGCCCATCAGTAATTCCCTGACTAATTCATTCTTCGCGATATGTCACCCAGCGAAAAGAACAATAGATATACTGAGATTTCCCAAAAATTCGGTGATCCGTGGATTTGGGGCATCTACATCATGTTGCTCATCATTTCCATCGTTGAGAGCTACAGCGCTTCGAGCCGCGAGATTGCCTCGCAGGGCATCTATATGCCCATTTTCAAGCAATGCTTCTTTCTGGCTGCAGGCGCCGTGTGCGTTGTGCTGCTTCAACGTGTTGACTACAATAAACCGGCATTTTTGTACGCCATGATTCCAGGCCTTGCCATCATTACTGTATTCAGTCTGATCTATGTCATGTTCTTTGGCGAGATTATCAACGGTGCGAGGCGTGCGATGACGATTTTGCCGGGCGTGACGCTCCAGCCTGCCGAGTTGGCCAAGTTGTCGATAGTCACCATGTTGTCCTATATATTCGCCAAGAGCCAGAAAAACCAGGACATCAGCACTAACGGACTTGTCGCCGCTGCAGTGGTGGTGGCCCTCTATGGTGGCTTGATGATACGCAGTGGCTTGACTAACACGTTGTTGCTGATTGCCATCAGCGGCTCGATGCTGCTTATTGGCGGTGCGCGTTTCAAGAAAATCGGCATCCTGATGCTGTTCTTTGGCATCATGTTCGGCTTCTTTGTCATCATCAAGAACAGTAATGACAAGAAAGAAGAAGTGTTCAAGGACACACAAAAGGAGATGCAATATACTGCGCCCGCTGGCGACGGAATGGTAGAGGTGTTGCCCTCGGAATCTGGTGCCAAGGATGAGGTAGCGCGCACGGGCACGTGGAGAAAGCGCTTGCATGACTGGTGGCACAGCGACTCGCTGGTATATCGCCCCATTACAGCCAAGAATCAGCAGGAAATGTTTTCCCGTATGGCACAGGCCAACGGTGGCATCATCCGCTTTGGTGTAGGCAAATCCAGGGAGTGCAGCCGCTTGCCCTTGGCTTTTAGCGACTACATTTACTCGATTATAGTTGAGGAATGGGGCTTTGTGGGCGGCATCTTTGTGTTGCTGCTGTACCTGTCACTGCTGGGACGTGCTGCGATGATTGTGCGTCGCAGCAAGCGTGTGCTACCCTCGCTGCTAGTCATCGGAATGGCGTCGTTCATCACCTTCCAGGCTCTGTTCCACATGGCTATTAACGTGGGCGTGTTCCCCGTCTCGGGACAGCCCCTGCCGCTCATCTCCAAGGGCGGTACTTCGATTATCGTGATAAGTGTCGCCTTTGGCGTGATGTTGAGCGTGAGCCGCACCATCGCCAACTATGGTAATAAGAAAAATAAGGCTGAAGAGACTCCAATTATCGAAGGTCTTGATGCCGAGAACCCAACTGAAATACCTCCAAAAAATGTCTGGAAATAATCAACAACTCAATGTACTGGTAAGCGGTGGCGGAACAGGCGGACACATTTTCCCTGCTCTGTCGATCGCCAACGAGGTGCGCCGTCGTCACCCTGATGCCAAAATCCTGTTTGTCGGTGCCGAGGGGCGCATGGAAATGGAGAAAGTGCCTGCCGCAGGCTACAATATCATTGGTTTGCCGGTGAGCGGCTTTGACCGCAAGCACCTGTTGCGCAACTTCAAGGTGTTGGCCCGCCTGTTCAAAAGCATGGGCCTCGCACGTAAGATTCTCAAGGATTTCAAACCCGATATCGCGATTGGAGTAGGCGGATATGCCAGTGGCCCAATGCTCAAGGAAGCTCAGAAACAGGGCATTCCCACGCTCTTGCAGGAACAGAACTCCTATGCCGGGGTGACCAACAAGCTGCTGGCCGCCAAGGCCGACTGCATTTGTGTGGCCTATGAGGGCATGGAACGCTTTTTCCCTGCCGACAAGATTGTGCTTACAGGCAATCCCGTGAGGCGAAATCTGCTGGAATGCGGAGCCACAGCCGAACAGGCCCGCCAGGCAATGGGCATGAGCCCGAACAAGAAGACCGTCCTCATCATTGGCGGCAGTTTGGGTGCCCGCACCATTAACAATGCCATTATCGACGGATTGGGCAAAATTGGTAACGCCCATGACGTACAGGTCATTTGGCAAACGGGTAAGATCTATGACCAACAATGCCGCGAAGCGCTTGAGGCTTCAGGGGTGAAGAATGTGGCACAAATGGCATTCATCAGTAATATGGACATGGCTTATCGTGCAGCAGACCTGGTTGTCTCGCGTGCTGGTGCCAGCTCTATTTCAGAACTTCAGTTGTTAGGCAAGGCGGCTATTCTGGTTCCCTCGCCCAATGTGGCCGAGGATCATCAGACAAAAAATGCCCTCGCGCTTTCAACGCGTGATGCCGCCATCATGGTCACTGATGCCGATGCTGGAGTCCAACTCGTGGACACCATGCTGGCAACTGTTGGCGATGCAGACAAGTTAGCTGCCCTAGGAAATAATGTCTTGCAGATGGCTCTGCGCGATGCAGCCGAGCACATCGTTGATGAGGTGGATAAAATCATAGAAGAAAAGCATAATTAATTCAATATCAGGAAAAATGAAAGATTTTGATGCGTTGTATTTCGTGGGTGCGGGTGGCATTGGTATGGCTGCTCTAGAGCGTTATTTCTTGGCTCAGGGAAAGCGTGTGGCTGGCTATGACCGCACGCCCAGTGACTTGACTGCGGCATTGGAGCAGGAAGGGGTGCACATTGATTTTGACGAGGACCCTGCCCTCATTCCTGATTACTGTCGTGACCCAGAGCGCACACTGGTAGTATATACTCCTGCTGTACCCGATAGTCACAAGGGATTGACCTACTTTCGAGAAGGCGGCTTCGAGGTTCTCAAGCGTGCAGCCTTGTTAGGCGTGGTTACCTCACATAGCAAGGGCCTGTGTTTTGCGGGCACTCACGGCAAGACGACGACATCGAGCATGGCTGCCCATATCCTGCATGACTCTGGCATTGGCTGCAACGCCTTCTTGGGCGGTGTGTTGCGCAATTATGAAAGCAACTTCCTGCTTTCGTCTTCCAGCCCTTATTCGGTGATTGAGGCCGATGAGTTTGACCGCTCCTTTCATCATTTGCGCCCTTACATTGCCGTTGTGACTTCGACCGAGCCTGACCATCTCGATATCTATGGCACCGCTGAGGCCTATTTGGAAAGCTTTGCCCATTTCACTGAACTGATTCAGTCTGGTGGTTCTCTCATCATTCACACGGGGCTGGAAATGAAACCTCGCGTGGGTGAGGGAGTGAAAACCTACACCTATAGCCGCGATGCTGGTGACTTCCATGCCGCCAACATCCGCAAGGGCAACGGCGAAATCACCTTCGACCTGGTGACACCGTGGGAGACAATAAGCGACATCAGCTTGGGTGTCCCTGTCGATATCAATATCGAAAATTCCATTGCCGCCATGGCGGCTTGCCGACTTGTGGAAGTGCCCGCCGATGCTATGCGCAAAGCCATGGCCTCATTCATGGGTCCCAAACGTCGTTTCGAATTCTGGCTCAAAGAGCCAGGCCAGCAGGGTAAGGTGATGATCGACGATTATGCCCACCATCCCGGAGAATTGCGGGCAAGCATCAAGTCGGTGCGTGATTTGTACCCTGACCGTCGTCTGACGGTGATCTTTCAGCCGCACTTGTATACGCGTACGCGTGATTTCGCTCCAGGCTTTGCCCAAGCCTTGTCGATGGCCGATGAGGTAATATTGCTGCCCATCTATCCCGCCCGTGAGGAACCCATTCCTGGAGTGACCAGTGAAATGATACTAGAACAGGTCACCAGCACAAAAAAATGCATTTACTCGAAAGAAAATTTGATTAAATCAATAGAATTGAGTAATTTTGACGTTTTATTGACAGCGGGTGCCGGCGATATCGCCAATCTGCTGCCACAAATATGCTTTGAATTCAAGAAACAAAGGCGTTGAAACGACTGATACAAAATATCATCCTGGCTGTTCTCGCGATAGCTCTCGTCATCGGTATACTGTGGGCGAGGGACAAGTCGCGGGGTGAACTGTGTACCGGTGTCGAGGTGGAAGTCGTCAATGCCGACAGCACTGCGTTTGTCACCCCCCAGGGCGTGCTCAATGACCTCATGGGCCAAGGCATCAAGGTGAAGGGAAAACGTATGGGAGACATTGATGCCTCTGAGATTGAGGAAGCCCTGCGCCTGTCACCCTATTTGGAGAGTGCCGACATCGTGAAGTGCCAGGATGGCCGACTGCTGATACGCGTGAGTCAGCTTGTGCCGGTGTTCCGCGTCTTTGACGGTAACAACTCATATTACGTCAACCGCGCCGGCAAGCACATGTCTGCCTCCAATTACTATCACAGTGACGTGCCCGTGGTGCAAGGTCATTTTACGAACAAATTCCCACCCACGCGCATGCTGCCCCTCATCGACTATGTTGAGAGTGACTCGCTGCTGCACTCGCTGGTGACCATGTATATCGTGCGTGACACCAACAACATCATTCTGGTGCCTGCCATCAGTGGCCATGTCATCAACATTGGTAATGTGTCCGGGTTGGACAACAAGTTTGCCAAGCTCAAATTGTTCTATAACGAGGTCATGCCCAAACGGGGGTGGAACACGTTTGATACCATCTCAGTCAAGTGGAACCATCAAGTGGTGGCAACGCGCCGTAACAAGGCCGTGCAGCAAGTCATTATTGATGCTCCTGATGATGATGAACAGGCTCCTGATATCCAGACTATGACGGTGGGTACGGCTGCCGATGTCAAACGGGCCGAACAACAGGAACAGGCCGCCAAAGCAAATGAGGGAAAGCCCGCACAGGACGATACCCCCAAGTCTGACAACAAAAACCAAAAGAAGAGTAATTAACGCTATATAAAAAACAATAACACAAAAATATCGCAATCAATTTTATGGAAAAGAACCAGTACATTGTAGCACTTGAAATCGGAAGCTC
>JAEEGL017017700.1_pt1 | contig 20568 bp, 17 predicted proteins | sample 9134231 | NCBI WGS metagenome assembly JAEEGL01 (sample SAMN16246548, study PRJNA631951) | gut metagenome | biome: gut microbiome; feature: rumen; material: fiber-attached | host: Bos | place: Iran: Karaj | collected 2018-10
GCGTTCAGAGCGTCCTCGATGCGGAGCTTTCTTTCCTTAAGCTCGGTCTCGGTGGCAGCGCCGACCTTGATGACTGCTACGCCGCCGGACAGCTTGGCGAGCCTCTCCTGAAGCTTTTCTCTGTCGTAATCGGAGGTGGTGACCTCTTCCTGAGCCTTCAGCTGGGCAACGCGGGCCTGGATCTCCGCCGGGCTTCCTGCGCCGTCTACGATGACGGTGTTGTCCTTGGTGACCTTTACGCTCTTGGCGCGGCCGAGCATATCCACGGTAGCGGTCTTGAGCTCAAATCCGAGCTCTTCGGAGATAACGGTGCCGCCGGTGAGGATAGCGATATCCTTGAGCATCTCCTTGCGCCTCTCGCCAAAGCCAGGAGCCTTGACAGCAACAACGTCCAGTACTCCCCTGATCTTGTTGACTACCAGAGTGGCAAGGGCCTCGCCCTCAACGTCCTCGGCGATGATGAAGAGCTTCTTGCTCATCTTGAGGATCTGCTCAAGCAGGGGCATGATCTCCTGGATGTTGGAGATCTTCTTATCTGTGATGAGAATGAACGGATCGGACATGTTGGCTTCCATCTTCTCCGTGTCGTTTACCATGTATGCGGAAAGGTAGCCGCGGTCGAACTGCATGCCTTCCACGACCTCGAGTTCAGTGCCCATGGACTTGGACTCTTCAACGGTGATGACGCCTGCAGCGCCTACCTTTTCCATAGCGTCAGCGATGAGGTTGCCTATCTCCTGGTCGCCGCAGGAAACTGCAGCTACCTGAGCGATAGCCTCTTTGCCGTTTACGGAAACGGAAGCCTTCTTGAGGGCCTCTACCGCAACGTCCACGGCGCCCTGGATGCCCCTTTTAAGGACCATCGGGTTAGCGCCTGCGGCAACGTTCTTGAAACCTTCACGGATGATGCTCTGCGCAAGCAGTGTGGCGGTGGTGGTGCCGTCGCCGGCCACGTCGTTGGTCTTGGAAGCGACTTCCTTTACGATCTGGGCGCCCATGTTCTCGAAAGCGTCGTCCAGCTCTATCTCCTTGGCGATGGTGACGCCGTCGTTAGTGATGAGCGGGGAGCCGTACTGCTTTGCTATAACAACGTTCCTGCCCTTGGGACCGAGCGTGATCTTTACTGTATCGGCGAGCTTGTCTACGCCTGCCTGAAGCTTTCTTCTAGCCTGTTCTCCGTAATTGATGTCTTTTGCCATTTTGTTCACCTGCTTACTTTACTATTGCCATGATCTCGGACTGGCCGATGACTATGTACTCTACGCCGTCGAGCTTGATCTCGGATCCGCCGTACTTGGAGTAGAAGACCTTGTCTCCTACCTTTACGTCCATCGGGACGCGCTTGCCGTCCACCAGGGCTCCGGGACCTACTGCTATAACTTCCGCAAGCTGCGGCTGCTCCTTGGCATTGCCTGCAAGGTAGAGGCCGCTGGCGGTCTTTTCTTCAGCTTCTTCGCGCTTTAATACTACGCGATCTCCTAAAGGTTCTAATTTCATTGTTTTCCCTCCGTATGTGAATTTGATTTACAGACTTTGTTAGCACTCTTTACTTTTGAGTGCTAAACTAATTATAACCTCAAAAAGCCTGATGTCAACAGGTTTTTGAAAACTTCATGATAGAATCACAAAATCTCTTCCATGCCGATCTTCTGCGGCACCATGCCTAAGGTCTCGTAGAATTTGAGGGCGCCGGGATTGAGGCTCCAGACGTTGAGTGTGATGTTGTAGAAGCCCTGCTCTTTGGCGTAGGCTTTGATGTGGTCGTAGATGGCGCGGCCCACGCCCTGCCCGCGGAAGGCTTCGTCCACGCAGATATCGTCTATGTAGAGGGTGCGCACGTCCGTGAGCACCGCGTCGCCCACGATCTGCTTGTGGACGCAGAAACCGTGGCCTGCAATGCGGCCGTCTTCCGCAACGCAGACGAAGACCGGAGTGGAATCGTCCTGAACGATCTTTTCCAGCTGGGCGGCGTTGTACTTGGTGGCCGGGCCCTTGAAAAGGTCCGGGCGGCCGTTGTGGTGGACCATGTCGACCTGGACTAAAAGCTCCAGGATCCTTGGAATATCAGCAACTGTGGCTCTTCTGACTATGTTCATGTTTTGCCCTTTCTGTGTTCTGACACCGCGTCAGGCGCTTTCTTTGTTCCTGAACCCGCGGACTTCCACCTCTACGCCCAGGATGTTGAAGCCGGTCATGCGGGTGATGGCGTCGGTTATGCCTTCCTGTACGGCGCGTCCCACGGTAAGGACGCGGCTGCCCCACTCCACGTTTATGGCGGCGCGGATGTAGATGTTGTTGTCGGCGTCGGCGGACGAGCTTGTGAGTATCAGCTGCGAGGCGCCGGGGGTGATCTCAATGATGTATCCTATTATATCAGAGATGACCTTCTCGGACACCTCGAACTTGCCGAAATAGCTGTATTTGGGGCGCACTACGGTCTTTTCGCCGGCGGCTTCGCCGAGCTCCGCGCGGGTCTTTCTGAAGCTTCGCTTTGGGTCTATGAAGTAACCGGAGAACTGCTTTCTTACCTGAAGGGCCGGCGCGGGTATTACGTGCATGCCGCCGTGGTCCCTCATCTCCTGGGCCTTGCTGCGCTGCGCGGCGGTGGTTATATCTTCTATATGTATGTATTCAGAGGCCTGCGGCAGCCCCAGCTTTCCGGAGATTATATCAACCATGCGGTCGGAGGTGCCGAGCACCAGAATGCTTTCCGGCTGCAGGCGCTCTATGGCCTCGCGGACCTGCTGGGCGTGCGAAGGGTCGTCCTCGAAGATGGCGGTCTTGATGGCGCGTATCTTAGTGCGCTGCTTTTTGGCGGACGTCCCGGCTATGATGCGGCCGAGGTATATGAACAGCCCGTCGTCTATGATGGACTCGATCCCCATCTTAGCGCACAGCTCTATTGCGTTGTAGCTTTTGCCGGTGCCGCTTTTTCCCGACAATCCGTAAATTTTCACTTGTAGTATCCCCAAAAATATGTTATATTACGGCTGTTGTATATATAGTTAGCTTCAAAGGAGGAAGAACTATGGCATATGTAATCGACGATAAGTGCATCAGCTGCGGCGCTTGCGCCGGCGAATGCCCGCAGGAAGCTATCGCTGAAGGCGACGGCAAGTACGAGATCAATCCCGACAAGTGCATTGATTGCGGTGCTTGCGCTGGCGTCTGCCCGATGGAAGCAGCTCACGCTGAAGAGTAATCCAAACTGCAAAAAAGAACGGGTGAGGCATCTGCCCCGCCCGTTTTATTTTTTGCCTCAGATCAGTCCAGGTGGTTTATATAATAGGTAAGGGCGTGCAGGCTGTCGGACAGGTGCACGTTCATTACGTGTACGCCTTTTATAGTGATGTCCGTGTGGCCGAAGTTCCATACGCCGCGTATGCCTGTACCTTCAAGATCGCCCGCCACCTCGTCGGCTATGCGGGCCGGCGCCGTAAGGGCCAGGATGTCTATATCGCCCTTGCGCATGCGGACCTTGAATTCCTTTTTGTCCATCACTTTTATGCCGGCTATCTCGGTCCCGGCCAGCTCCGGACGGTTGTCGCAGAGTGCAACTATTTTGTAGTGCGGCTCGTTTCCGTTCAGATAACCTATCAGAGCCTGCCCCAGGCGGCCGCAGCCGATGAAGGCGATGTTGTAGGTCTTGTCCAGGCCCATGATCTGCTCCAGGCTGTTGCCAAGCTCTGCCACGCCGTAGCCGTAGCCCTGCTGGCCGAAGCCTCCGAAATGGTTCAGATCCTGCCTGATCTGGGAAGCCGTGACGTCCATCATCTCGCCCAGCTCTTTGGAGGAGACCCTGGAAACGCCGGATTTCTCAAGATTTCTGAGGTATCTCCTGTACCTCGGCAGCCTCTTGATGACTGCATCCGAAATGTAATTGCCCATCATACTCTCCGATCTTCGAAAAACAATACTCGTTATATTCTTAACATGGATATTTTATCACTACTGACGGCTTGTGACAAGCACTGATTAATGATAAAATGCTACATTATGAATATAATTTCAGTACGAGAACTGAATAAGACCTTCGGCATAGAGCCAGTGCTGGAAAACGTCAGCTTCACCGTAAACAAGGGGGACCGCGTAGGCGTGGTAGGCCCCAACGGTGCCGGCAAATCCACGCTTTTCAAGATAATCGTGGGCGAACTTGCGGCCGACAGCGGCGAGATAGCAACTGCAAAAGACCTCACCGTGGGCTACTTAAAGCAGCGCGAGCACTTCCCGGAAGGAAACGCGGTGCTGGACACCCTGCTGATGCTTGGGGCGGAGCCTGCCGCAAAAAGAGGGTCTCTGGCCGGATCTACGCTGGCGGAGCGCTTCGAGGAGCTTCACGGCTACAGCTTCGAGCGCGCCGCAAAAGGCATACTGATATCCCTGGGCTTTGCGGAAAGCATGTTCGGGCAGGCAGTAGGCTCGCTCTCCGGCGGCGAAAAGACCCGCCTGGCATTAGGAGCCATGCTCCTTCGCGAGCCGGACCTCATGCTTTTGGACGAGCCCACGAACCACCTCGACATACCCACCCTCAAGTGGCTGGAAGGCTACCTTAAGGGCTACCGCGGCACCCTGATGATAATCAGCCACGACCGCTACTTTCTGGACAGGTGCGTGGGGCGGATCTTTGAGATAGAGGGCTGCCGCCTTAAGTGCTACGAGGGCAACTACACGAAATATAAAGAGACCAAGGCGCTGCAGTACGAGATAGACCTTAAGCACTACCAGCAGCAGATGGAGGAGATAAAGCGCCAGGAGGAGCTGATCGCCCGCTATAAAGGGCGCGGCACCGAAAAGCTGGCCAAGCGCGCGCACTCCCGCGAGATGAGGCTCTCGCACATGGAAAAGCCCGAAAGGCCGGTGATGCTTTCCGAGAGCCTTAAGATGAACTTCCAGGAAAAGCTCATCTCCGGCAACGACGTAGTGTTTGCCGAAGGCTTAAGCTTTGCCTACCCCGGGGCTGGCGCAGCGCATAACGGCGCGGCGGAACCGGCGCCTCTTTTCAGGAATGTCAGCCTCGACATAAAAAAACAGGACCGCATCTGCCTTGTCGGAGCCAACGGCATAGGCAAGACTACGCTCCTTAAGATAATACTGGGGCAGATACGCCCCGACACCGGCTACGTGCGGCTGGGGCAGAACGTCATCCCCGGCTACTACGACCAGGAACAGCGCGGCCTGGACCCTGAAAGCACCGTGCTGGACGAGCTGCACCGCATGTACTTCAGGTACGACCAGACGGACCTTCGCAAGATCCTGGGCAGCTTCCTTTTCCGCGGGGACGACGTGTTTAAAAAGGTCGGCGACCTTGCCGGCGGCGAAAAGGCCCGCCTGGCGCTGCTGAAGCTGATGATGAGCGGCGCAAACCTTCTGATCTTCGACGAGCCCACCAACCACCTGGACATAGCGGCCAAGGAGGTCTTCGAGGAAGCTATTATGCACTTCCCCGGCACCGTCCTGATCGTGAGCCACGACCGCTACCTGCTGCAGCACGTGCCCACCGCCATACTGGAGCTGACCGCCGACGGCATCATCAAGTACCCCGGCCAGTACGACTACTACGAAGAAAAACATGACAAGGGGACGGTTCTCTGTCACGAAAACGGGGAAGCGGAGGGCGTTTCGGACCAGAACGGCAAAAACACTGAAAACGCTGTAAATTCAAGGGGTTTGGGCGTCGCAACTGAATCTCGGTTGCAAGGTGCGGAAGCCTTCCGGGCGAAAAAACAGGCCGACGCAGCCGCCCGAAAAGCAGCAAAGCGCCTGGCCGAAGCTGAGGAAGCCGTAACCAGGGCCGAGGATGCCGTCAGAAGGCTCGAAAACGAGCTCTGCAGGCCAGAAGTCTTCGGCGACGCCTCAAAGGCCGCCGAGACCGCAAAAGCCCTGGAAGAGGCTAAAAAAGCCCTCGACGACGCCTACTGGAACTGGATGGAACTGCAATAACGCATGAAACTGCAATAAGAGAAGAGCGCCTCCGCAAGGAAGCGCTCTTTTGGTTTTCATTTCAATATATCAGCCCTGGTTGCCTACCGCGCCGTAGAGCACACATGCAAGTGCGCAGAGCGCTCCGCCGAGTATGACTCCCGGCCAGATGCTTCCGGTCTTGCGGTACATGTAGGTGTTCACGAAGCCGGCGATGGTCATGCCCGCGGGCATTCCCCAAAGTCTGGTGAGGTCAGCGCCCCAGTTGCCCCAGGCAGCGCCTGTCCTCATAAGGACGTGCTTCTGCAGGTACTGCTGTACGAATACCACCACGGTAACTGTCAGGATATTCAGAACTATGTTCAGAGCAAGAGCCCTTGCGGTATCCACCTTCTCGTTGCCGGTGTCGGGCAGCCTGCGCTCGACGTTCATGCCAATGCTGGACATTATGAAGCAGAGGATCCAGCAGATGATGTACGGGATGTTATAGGTGAATTTGTTCCACGCTATGGGCTTGTAGCCGAAGTAGAGGCAGTAGAAGTCGGTCCCCAGCACCTGGCGCTGCAGTCTGAGGTAAGCAAATCCCGCAAAGAGCACCACTAAGGACAGCAGAGCGGACTTTCCGATCAGCTTCCAGTTCAGCTTGCTGCTGCCTTCTGTCGTAAGACCGTAGTCGCAGAGCTTTGCCTTGTGCTTCTTTCCGTCGGTGAAGATGAACAGGAGCAGGGTCAGGAAGCCCATCACGGAGAGGCCTACCACTACGGAGAACGCGCGGTTCGCGCGGCCCATGTGGAAGATCGCGGACTTGTTGCCCATCAGGGCGCTGGTAAGGCCGAACGCGCCTGTGCGCAGGATTATCAGCGGGAAGATGATGGCGCATGCAACGCTAATTGCAAGGCCTACCTTGCGCAGGCCGATGTTCCTGGGCAGCGGCTGCTTGATGGAAGCGAAGAGCTTTGTATCTTCGATGAGGAAGAGAGCCAGGGAGACAAGGGTGAACGCGAATGTCAGCATTCCCAGGAGTCCGAAAACGTCCTTCCATACCCATACCTGGTCGCTTCCGGGCAGCGGGTTGGGAACTTCCATGCACTTCTGGACGAAGTCGAGCTGCACTTCCATGCCGCCTCTAGCTATCATAGCGTCCTCGTGACCGTTGGGCGTAAGGTAGAGGGCTTTTGCGGTGCCGTTCTCGAAAGAACCGTAGACCTTGTTGAATTCAGGCAGTTTTCCCTCTACTGACACGCCGTCAGAAAGCTCGAACAGACCCTTGAGCGGCTCCATTCTGGCGTCGGTGTTCTGGTTGTCGGCGTCTCCGCAAAGAGCGCAGATATTGCCTGTGTAGTGGCTGCCGTGCTTTGCCGGGTAAACACCCATGAATCCGTCAACAGGAACGCAGACGGTCGGGTTGACCCATGCCGAGATGTGCAGTGCCGCGGTGCTTCCTACGGAGTGGCCCTGGATGACGGTGCGCTCCTTATCGATGACCGGGCAGGACATCATGTAGTCCCAGAACTTCATTCCCACGTTGGTCCTGAACGTGTCTGGGGTGTCCATGGTGTAGGTGGCGTCGCCGGAGCCGAAGTTGTCGATGCTTACTACCACAAATCCGCGGCGGGTATACTCGACCGCGTACACTTCATGGTTCCTGGCGTTTCCGGAAGCGCCCATCATGGTCAGGATGGCCGGAGCCGGAGTTTCAGAGGTGGCGTTCTTTGGAATGTACATCAGACCAGTATAGGTGGCGCCGTCTTCGCCGACGAGCGACAACTGCTGGACCTTTACTTTTCCGAACTGAGTTACTGCGCCCCAGTTGAGAAGGGACAGCACGATGAGCAGAGCAAGTCCGATAAGGAACATGCGTCCTGCTTTCTTTCTGGACATACCATTATCAGGCATTTTCATATCCTCCATTGTTCGATGAGATGATAACGATCGCTTTACGCAAGGGCATTAAAACACAGTAAACCCAGTGATTTCAAGGCTTTTGCCCAAGCGGAGCCGCAGCGCCCCAAGTGGCGTTTTTTGTCTTCCCAACTGGCCCTGCGGCTTCCTGACTGGACCTTTGGATATTGAAATCGGTGATGTGCATCATATATAATTAGAGTAGACTGTGGAGGTATGCTATGTGGAAGATAATGGTCTGCGACGACGAGGCAGAATGCAGGAACAGCGTCATCGAAATGCTCCGCCGCTACGAAAAGGAATGCGGCGAGTCTTTTGACATAACTGTCTGCGCCAGCGGAGAAGAACTGCTCAAACGCTTCAACAGCAGCTTCGACCTCCTGCTTTTGGACATACAGATGAAGACCCTCTCCGGCATGAACGCCGCAAGGGCTCTTCGCCAGAGGGGCTCGGACGTGCAGATAATCTTCATAACCGCCATGTCGGAATACGCCATCGAAGGCTACGAGGTACACGCGTTCGGCTTCCTTAAAAAGCCCGTCCACTACCGCCAGCTGGCCTGGCAGATCGACGACGTGCTGTCAGCTCTCAAGAAAAAACGCGGCGTAAGCATAGTAGTCCAGGACGGAAACGTCATAAAGGCCTTCAAATCAGGCGATATCGCCTGGGCAGAGGTATTCGGCCACGAAGTAAAGCTCCACCTTTCCGGTGGCGAAGAACAGCGCTGCACAACGCCTCTTGCCAAACTTGAAGAACAGCTCTTTGGCAGCGGCTTTTTCCGCGTCCACAAGAGCTTTCTGGTCAACATGAATTTCGTAAAGGCCATAAACCTCTCAACAGTCAGCATGGAGAACGGCAGCGAAGTGCCTCTCAGCAAACACCGCAAGCAGGATTTCATTTACGCGTTCGGAGAATTCAAGGGGCTGGTCTGATGCCTTATACAGTGCATTTCGTATTTGAAACCAAAGCAATCCTGCAGCTTATCTTCGACATAGTTCTGATCGCGTGGTTCCTAAGGCCCGTCGCAGAGCATATCGCGGACCGAAGGAGGCTTTTTCTCGGGGCTTTCGTACTGCTGTTCACAGCCCCGCTGTATTTCCTTACCGATATCCACTACCTGATACGCGTCGGGCTGCGCATCGCCGTGTATTTTGCTGCGCTCAGCCTTGCCGGGGTGCGCAGCCTGCTGCGCTGCCTCTACCTTTCGGTGCTCGTGACGGTGCTCTTTACCGCCAGCCAGAACATCTTCTTCTCGCCAAAACTTTTCGCCATATACCGGGGTACATTTCCGTTCACCGGGGTGCGCACAGCCGACCTGATCATCTGCCTTGCCATACAGTGGGCAGTCTACATCCTCGCGTTCTGGTTCACAAGACGCATGGTCAAACTGGACAAACTGGATAATTTCGAACCTATGGAATGGCTGGCTGCCGCGCTGGCGCTGGTCCTTGAGTTCTATATAAAGCAGGCTCTGCCCGCTGTAAACAACACCGAAGGGGAACACGCCGAAATAACGGTATTCTCCGTCATCCTGAACATTATCATCGTGGCCTTTTTAGGCAGCTTCGTGCGCTACCTGCACGAAAAGAGGCGCGCCGAGGAAATGAGGCTTCAGGAAGTCATGAACCAGGCCTACTTCAGGAACCTCGAGCTAAAAAAGCAGCGCGACGAGGACGTGCGGCGCCTGCACCACGACATGAAGAACCACCTTCTGGCTATAGAAAAGCTTGCCTCCGGCCAGGACGGACACGTCGGCGAGTACATAGGCGAACTCACCGCTCAGCTTGAACCCTACGAAAGCCTCGTGGAGACCGGAAACGAGCTCCTGAACGGGATACTTTCCGAAAAGCAGGCCCTTGCCCGGTCCAAAGACATAGACCTGGAGATACAGGCGGACTGCAGCGGGCTCAGCTTCATAAGCGACACGGACCTTTGCACCATCTTCGGAAACGCCCTGGACAACGCCATAGAGGCCTGTGAAAAAGTGCAGCCCAAAGAGGAGCGCGTCATAAGGGTAAAGAGCGAGGCCATGGCCAACCAGGTGTACATAACCGTGACCAACAGCTGCGAGGGCACGGTGGACGTAAGCAAAGGCCTGCCGCAGACCACCAAGAAGGACAAGAACATGCACGGCATAGGCATAAGGAGCATCAGGCGGGCCCTGGAAAAATACAACGGAGTGCTCAAGCTCCGCCCCGGCGAGCGCAAGTTCACCTTCACCGCCATCATCCCCTGCCCCGATAAGTAAAACCCGGAAACCCTTTAAATATCAACAGAAAAGACCCCTGCACTGAATTCCAGTTGCAGGGGTCTTCTGTTAAGGTATCATATTGGAGGTCGTATTTTATTACATCGGTACGCGGATCTGTCCGTAGAGCACGCACTCGAGCGCTGCCACGGTACCCATAAGCATCGCGGACAGCCAGGTGTTTCCTGTCTTCCTGTAGAGGAAGGAGGATCCGCCGACGCCTACGGCCATGCCTACCGGCATACCCCACAGACGGTGCACGTCTATGCCCATGGTCTCCCAGAACGCGTTGTCGAAGACGTTGTTTCCTTCAAGGATCCACTGCATGATGATGACCAGGGTAACGGTGAAGGCCGCTATCACGATGTTGAACACGATCGCGATGATGATGTCCAGGGTCTCGTTTCCGGTGCTGGGCAGGCGGCGCTCGACGTTGATGCTGAAGGATGCGATGATGAAGCACACGATCCAGATCACGATGTACCAGGTGTAGTAAGGTACTTTCTGGAGCGGGATGTCCTTAAATCCGAAGAACCATGCGTAGTAATCGGTTCCCAGGACCCCTGCCTGCAGCTGCAGCCACGCCCAGGAGATCGCTATGACTATGGCGCTTAAGAGCAGCGTCTTGAGGACGAAGTTCCAGCTGGGCCTCTTCTTGCCGTACTCGGTAAGTCCGAGGTCGCTGATGGTTATGTTCTGCTTCTTTCCGTCTGTAAAGAGGAAGAGTATGAAGGTGATAAGGCCCATTACGTTAAGGCCTATGATAGTCGCGAACGCCTGGTTGGAGAAGCCGAGCTGGAAGCCCTTGATGGAGACTGTTCCAAGCGCCTTGCTGAGGCCGAAGCACCCGGTCTTAAGCACTATGAACGGGAACACTATGCCGCAGACGATGCTTATCCAAAGGCCCACGCCGCGGAGTCCTATGTTGCGGGGTACCGGCTGCCTTACCACGTTGAACGCGGGGATCTTCTCGATAAGGAAGAGAGCAAGAGCGCAGATAAACGCGCCGAACACCAGTATGCTTGCAAGTCCGATGTAGTCCTTGTACATCCAGATCTGGTCGCTTGCGTCAATGTAGTTGGGGACCTTGTCCTTGCCTACGGATTCCTGGCCGAACCAGAGTATATTTCCGATGGTGGAGGTGCGGACGAAGGCCGCCTCGTGGATGCGGTGTTCTTCTACCATCAGGCAGTATGCGTTGCCTTCCTCGAAGGATCCGTAGACCTTTCCGATCTCAACAGGGTCACCTTCCTTGTAATCTGCGTAACCTCTGTTCAGGCATATCGTCATACCGTCATTCTTGCTCTTCCCAAGAGCACCGGTCTCTACTGCGCCTGTTGCGTTCAGGTAGTTGCCCTTGTAATTAGCCCAGGCGTCCATGTATTCCTGATCCATGCGGAAAGTTACAGGAGATGCTGCGAGGACGGCCTTGGCGTTGTATTTGCCGGCCAGAGAGAACGCCGGGGAGTTGCCCATGGAATGGCTTCCGACGAGGATGTTGTCCTGATCCACGAACTGAAGACCGAGCATATAGCGGTAGTAGACGTCACCGCAGGCTATGAAGGACTGGGTCCCGAGCCATTCGTCGGTGAAGTTGCTGGAGTTTCCGGAGCCGAACTCGTCTACGGACAGAACTACGAAACCGCGGCGGGCGAATTCAACTGCCCAGGATTCGTGGTTGCGGGCGTTTCCGGCGTTGCCGTGGAAGCAGATGAGAGCCGGAGCCGGAGTCTCGTTAGTCGCGTTCTTCGGAACGTACAGAAGAGCGCTGAACTTTGTGTTTTCGGTGCCGTTAAGGTTCAGGCGGTCGATCTTTACGTTGCCCCAGCCTGTTACGACGCCCCAGTTGACGGCGGTCATTACGATCAGCAGAACAAGCATGATCAGAAAGCCGCGCGTTACCTTGCTTTTTCTGGTGTTTTCCATTTTAAACCTCTTTCTTTGAAAACGATTGACCAGCGATGATTGCAGCGCCATTTTATCAGTATAAAAAAAGAAGGCAATAGCCTCCGCACAAGTGGAAAACCAGCCGCCCAAGCGGCCGTTTCCGCCCCCTGACTGGCCCCTGCACTTCCTGAATGGCTGAAAACCGGGGACGGTCCTTCCGTCCCCGGTCTACGCCGGTGATCGCTACCGGTCAACTTTTTATATCTTATACCAGATGCAGGCAGCCAAAGGTGCAGGCCATGAGGGATACGAGTATTCCCATGAGGAACGCTCCGAGCCAGATGGTACCGGTCTTGCGGAAGCAGTAGGTGTTTCCGGCGCCGGCGAAGAACAGTCCCAGAGGCATTCCCCAGAGCCTTGTTATGTCTGTGCCCCAGGTCGGAAGTCCGTAAACGCCCGCCCCGTTGTGGACCTGCATAGCGTTTTCTATAAGCACCATCACCAGGACAGCGAACATATTCAGAACACCGTTGAAGATCATGGCCTTTATGAGGTCCTTCTTCGGGTTTCCGGAATCCGGCATCCTTCTTTCCACGTTGTGGGAGATCGAAGAGATGAGGAAGCACACAGCCCAGATAACGATGTAGGGCACGAAGTAGATGAACTTCCTTGACGGGATCTGCTTGATACCGAAGAACAGGCTGTAGAAGTCGGTCCTGAGTATGGATTTTTGCAGAGCCAGGTAAGCATAGCCGATGAAGAGTGTCAGGACGGCCACCACGAAGGATTTTCCTATAAGTGTCCAGTCGATCTTCTTCTTTCCCGGGCCTACAAGGCCGAGGTCGTGGATGTCAACGTGCTGCTTCTTGCCGTCAGTTAGCAGGTAGAGGCAGAGGAACGCCGCGCCGATAACGGTCAGGACGATCACTACGGAAACGCCTATATTCGTAAATCTGAGCCTGAAGATCCCGTACTCGGTGTTGCTGTAGGCACTTACCGCGCCGAACAGCTTCTGAATTCCGAAGCATCCGGTGTAGAGCGCGAGCACAGGAACGAACAGAGCAGCGCAAACGCTGATAGCAAAGCCCTTGCCGCGAAGGCCGACGTTTCTTGGAAGCTCCTGGCGGACGTAAGACAGCGCCGGGATCTGCTCCATGAGCATCATGGCTGTAACAAGCAGCATTCCTACGAATGAAACCATTCCCACAAATCCGATGATATCCTTCCAGAGCCAGATCTGGCTGCTGCCGGGGATCGGGTTGGGAGCGTCTATGACTTTTTCGACAAAGTCGATCTGAGTACCGATGGATGTCTTGTTGATGAAGGCTGCTTCGTGGATCTGGTTCTGTACGAATACGTGCTCATAGATCGCGCTGCCGTCGGCGCTGGTGTAGGTCTTTCCTGTCTCGACAGCCTTTGCATCTTCAGGAAGGACAGCGCCCATGTTCTTGAAGTGGGTGTAAGCGGTCTCAAGGTCCACTTCCTCAGTCCTGAGCTTGTCCGCGGTTCCCCACATCCAAAGGACGTTGGCGGGCTCTACCTTATACTGAGCGAAGAGCATCGGATCGGCCAGGATGAAAGCCTTTACCCTGATCCCGTACTCTTTGAGCACTGTGCTGGCGGCAGTTACAACGCTGGTTGCACCCATGGAATGACCGCCCATAACTATGTTTTCCCTGTCGATGATCTTAAGAGTGCACAGATACTTCGCGAAGGCATCGGGGATCTTGGCGTTGTCTATTGCGCCGAGGGCTCTTGCGGCCTGCGGATCCATGTCGGCAGGCGGTTTGGTCTCGGACATCTCGCCGTCGCCGGAACCGAAGTTGTCTATCGACAGTACTACGAAACCACGCCTTGCGTATTCCATTGACCAGGACTCGTGGTTTCTGGCGTTGCCGGAATAGCCATGATAGCAGATGTAGAGCGGTGCGGGGTGATTGTTGTCTACGCCCTTGGGGACGTACATAAGAGCGGTGAATTCCTTGCCGTCGTCACCTACGATAGCTACGTTGGAGATCCTTACGTCTCCGAACCCGGTGACGACAGCCCAGTTGGCCAGTGAGAGGACTATGGTGATGACCAGCATTACCAGAAATGCCCTCAGATAGGTCGACTTCTTTTTTTCCTGCATGATTTCCTCCTTCCGGCGGGCCTTCTGCCTGCCGCGCAGTTTAAAAACGATACGATCGATTACGGCAAAAGGATATCCCGGCCTGGCGCGCATGTAAACAGATGCAGCGTCAGTGGACGGCATCACAGCGCGTCAGGACATATTTTTCAGCGCGAGTGGCCGAAATCCTGCGCGAATGGATAAAACGCAGATAAAAAACCTGTCTCTTATGTGATAAAATACAATTAAGAAACCACGGCAGACAGACACCACCGAAGGAGCAGGTTATGATACGCAGGATCGCGGTGTGCGACGACGAGAAAACCATGCTACGCCAGATCTCTTCTTATTTAGATCAGATGCAGGCTGAATGCGGCGACCGTTTCGAGGTGTTTTATTTCACCTCGGCGGAAGATCTTCTGGCTCACATGGACAGAAAAGCTGAATACGTTCTCCTGGACATATCCATGGGCAGCATGACCGGTATGGACTGCGCCAGGAAACTGAGAGACGAGGGTTTTGAAGGCGAACTGCTGTTCATTACTAGCATGGAAAACTACGCGCTTGAAGGCTACGGAGTGCACGCTTTCGCGTTCCTTACCAAGCCCCTTGTTTACAGCGAGCTGAAAAAAGCTCTTTCAGACTGCTTTGCCAGAAGGGACAAAAGCCGCCGGCCAGTGATAGTGGTAGACACTGCGGAAGGCAGGCAGATACTGAAGATCAACGAGATATTGTTCGCGGAAGTCTTTCAGCACAGCACCTGTTTTGCGATGGCCGGAGGAAAGAAGGTCGAGGCTGCCGTACAGCTCTCATGGGCTGAAGAAAGGCTTGTTTCCTATGGATTTTTCCGCTGTCACCGAAGCTATCTTGTAAATATGAAGCATATAAACAAAATAGCGCAGTCCGAGCTCATACTTGCTGACGGCAGCAGCGTTCCGTTAAGCAAACACCGCAACAGAGAATTTCTGAACGCATACACAAGATTCATGGGAGTAGAGCTCAGATGAATTATGTCTGGATCTCCAGTTATATAGCTGATATATCAATAGTCTGGCTTTATTTCAGGCACAGCGACTTTACTATCAGCAAAAGCAGACCGTGGCTGAAGGCGCTTTTATGTCTTCCGCTGATCATAATATATTATGGCGGAATAGGTCTTATGCCCGGGGCTGTCATGCGCATGCTTTTAAGGCTGGCGATCTATATTCTGTGGATCTGGCTGGCTGAGGGCATACCTTTGCGCGGAGCGCTTTACTCCTCGCTTTTCTGGCTGGCTGTTTACACCGCATTTCAGAATATCTTCTTCGGTCCTTACATTTCCGGATACGCGACAGGCCGCATGGATCTGTTTGAATCGCATCTTCTAAGCCAGATAGTGCTAAGTGTTATTAATATACTCTTACGATTCCTGTTTTTCGGAGCCATCGCCAGGCTTCTGCCTTTCGCAGGAATGATAGGCGCAAACTTTTCCGGAATTGCCTTCATGCTGATGATCAATATCATCCTCACTTACAGCAAGACCTCTGTAGTCGGTACGACTTCGGATTTTGACGGAGTGTCTGCGCGCATGCAGACTTACTTTATCCTGCTGCAGGCGGCACTGATGGTGGCGGTGATCGCGTTCGAATTTTCAAGGCGCCATACTGTTGAAGCGGCCACCTTGCAGATACAGCGGACGGAAGCGCAGGCCCTGCTTGAAAACATCAGGAGCAACCAGACAAACGAAAACGCGTTAAGATCGCTGAGGCACGATCTGAAGAATCACGCTATCAGCCTGCAGCTTCTTCTTGACCACGAAGATATCGAAGGGGCCAAAAAATACCTGGAGAATTTCCAGGCCGCGGCGAAAACTCCGGCAAAAAACTTTGCAACCGGTAATCAGTTGCTCGATGGTCTATTGACACTGAAGCTTGAAAAACCAATGCTTTCCGGCGTAAAAGTAAACTGCACCCTGGATTTCAGAAACTCCGGATTCATCGACAATTTCGATCTTTGTGTATTGATGGGAAACATCCTGGACAACGCGGTCGAAGCCTGCGAAGCGCTGCCGCCGGACGCTGACCGCTATATTTCTGTTTCAGGCGGGCCGGCAGCAAACTGCATGTTAGTAAAAGTTGAGAACTCCAGAAGGCAAAAAACGCAGCAGCCAGATGACGCCGCCCAGAAAACAGAAGACCCGGCTGCTTTTGACGGTCTTCCGGCGACCACAAAGTCGGACAGATCGCTCCACGGCTTCGGCCTCAGAAACGTTAAAGCCGTGCTCGACCGCTACTCCGGAAGCATGACCATCGAACGCGGCCCCGGGTCTTATTCTATATCGCTCCTGATCCCCAGACCCTAACTGCGTTTCAATCAAAGAAGTCCGAGTGTTTTATGATCTTGCCGGGTTCGGCGACGACGAACTGGTCGTCCCAGCGGCCTGAGACAAGCTTTTCGAGGATAAGATTGCTGCCTTCGGCGTATCCGAGGTCGGCATTTATGGCGTCGGCCTCTTTTTGTGCTGCCTCGACGTACGGGATCTCGTAGCATGGGTTGAGCCCTGTGTCTATGATGTCCATCGCGTGATAGTTGCCGAACCAGTAGCGGAAGAGGTCGTCCCGGCTCATGCCGCGGTACATCTCGTCGGCCGTGCCCCCGTCGCGGATCAGGTGGAGCGCGGAAAAGTCCTTCGGGTCGTTCTCGTACAGGTAGAGATGGCCGATCTCCTTGCGGTTGGGAATGGCCTTATCGTCTGTTGCCAGCAGCATCGAGATGCAGTCGTCCACGCGCGGCACTACGATGCGGCACGGGAAGGACACGTGGTCCCAGGCTCCGCCGCAAAAGCCCATGGCGACGAGGACGGTGAGCGGTTCCTCGCCTTGCTCTTCCAGCAGCTTTTCGATAGCCTGGCGTACAACGTCCTTCATCTGCGACGGCTCGACGTGGTTGCTTCTGTCCACGACAACCACCGGCCAGGACGTTCCCATGGCCTTCTGCGCCGCGCCTATATGATCTTTAAGCGAACTGCAAGCGAGAATAACGTTATTCAATAGTATCCTTTAAGGCCCTGCGGCCTTGCTCCTTCAAACGTATTATATTACATGAAGCAAAAAATGCACATGTTTTTTCCTGCAAACGCCTCTGATTCTGCTTGAAAACACGGTTTTGTATGATATAATAGGCTTAAGAGCAAATATATTGGTCTAATCGCCCGAAAAAACAGATAAAAAACATTCCGCATCAGACCTGCCGCAGGCAAAAAGGAGCAGCCATGGGTATCAATCAGTCAATAGCAAAGAACCTCAGGGATCTGAGAAAGCGCGAAGGCCTCAGCATAGGGGCCCTGGCGGAGCGCACAGGCCTTTCCAAAGCCGCCATCTCGCAGATAGAACAAGGCAAAGGCAACCCCACCATCAGCACGATAAGCAAGCTCGCCTCCGAGCTGCATGTGCCCTACTCCGCGGTGCTGCATCCGCGCGACACGGAAGCAGCGGTCCAGTTCGCCGACGATGTGCCCCTCCAGGTGGCAGAAGACGGCAAGTTCCGCGCATACAGCTACTACTCCGCAACTCCGGACCGCGATTTCGACATCCTGACCCTGGAGCTCGAAGCGGGCTGCACCCACGTCATCGAAGCCGCAAAAGACGCCACAGATTACATTATATTGAACAAAGGTATAGTTATAATAGAAGTCGGCGACCTTTCCTACTTCCTGATGGAGGGCGACTCCATCTCTTTGGGCAATGCCGAAGGCTGCGTCATCAAGAACGACAGCTCCGAAAAAGCCCAGGCCACCTGCATCCGCCACTACATCTGATATTTATTTCTCTATCTTCTGGATCTTCTCGACTTCGTACGGGGTCTCCTGGTACACGAAGTAGTTCAGCCAGTTGCAGTACAGCAGATTCGCCCCGGAACGCCACGTGTTCAGGGGCTGTTTTGTATCGTCGTCGTCCGGGAAATAGTTCACCGGCACGTCTATCGGCAGCCCCAGGTTCTTGTCGCGGAAATACTCGTTTTTAAGTGTGTCCGTATCGTACTCGGAATGCCCGGTTATGAATATCTGCCTTCCGCCGTGCGTGGAGATCGCGTACACCCCGGCAACTTCGCTCTCGGCAAGGATCTTCAGCCTCGGCTCAGCGGCAACATCCTCGCGGCAAAGCCCCGTATGCCTGGAATGCGGCGCCAGGAAAACGTCGTCGAAACCGCGGAAAAGTATGGATCCCTTGTGCGTCACCCTGTGCTCGAACACCCCGAACATCTTGGCCGGCAGCGCCACTTTCTTGATGCCATAGTGGTAGTACAGCCCGGCCTGCGCGCCCCAGCAGATGTGGAAGGTGCTGTACACGTGCGACAGGCTCCACTCCATGATTTCGCACAGCTCGTTCCAGTAGTCCACCTCCTCGAAAGGCATCTGCTCCACCGGCGCCCCGGTTATCACCATGCCGTCGAAATAGCGGTCTTTCACCTCGTCGAAGGTCTTGTAGAACGCCAGCATGTGCTCTGCCGTGGTGTTTTTCGGCTCGCGGCTGACCTTGAGCAGCTCCATCTCGATCTGAAGCGGCGTATTTCCCAGAAGCCTCGCCAGCTGCGTCTCGGTGACGATCTTTGTAGGCATCAGGTTGAGTATCAGGATGTGAAGCGGACGTATGTCCTGGCTCACAGCCCTTTCCGAATTCATCACGAAGATGTTCTCGTTCTGCAGTACCTCAGTAGCCGGCAGGTCCGACGGTATTCTGATAGGCATTTGTTTCCTCCTTATACGGCGCAAAATCGCCGGATTAAGCGCCCGAAGCTACCCGGACGCATCATTTTGCGTTTTAAAGCTTTCCGAACGCCAGAACGCCCGTTTTGAGCCTTCTGAGCCCCTCCAGCACCATGCTGCGCGGACACGCGAGGTTGATACGCAGGAATCCGCGCCCGCCGGGCCCGTAGGCGCTCCCGGAAGACACGAAAAGCTTCGCCTCGCCGCGCAGGAATTTCTGCAGCGGAACGTCGTCTTCCGCCACCGCGCGGCAGTCCAGCCAGCACATGTACGTGGCGTGGCCTTCCACCAGCCTTATCTGCGGCAGCTCCGCGGCTAAAAACTCCGCAAGAAGCCTCTTGTTTTCCGCCACATAGGCGCACAGAGCGTCCAGCCACGGCCCTCCCTTTTCGAAGGCCGCTATAGTAGCGGCCGGAGCGAAAGCGTTCAGTCCGCTGATCCCGTCCGTATCCATGCCGCGGCTTATCTTTTCCCGCAGCACCGGGTCCGATACGAACACCGCCGACGAATGCAGCCCCGCCAGGTTGAAGCTCTTGGTGGGAGCCACGCATGTTATGCTGCTCTTAAGACACTCCGGCGACACCGAACCGAAAGGAACGTATTTATACCCCGGGTCTGCCAGGTCGCAGTGGATCTCGTCCGAGATCACGGTGACCCCATTTTCGCTGGCAAGCTGCCATATCCGCTCCAGTTCCCCGCGGCTCCAGATGCGCCCCGAAGGGTTCTGCGGGTTGCACAGGAGCATCAGTTTGCACTCCGGGTCCGCCAGCTTTGCCTCAAGATCTCCGAAGTCTATCTCGTAGCGCAGGGCGCCATCAGATGCAGATCTCTGCCCTTCCGCCAGCCTCAGAGGGTTTTCCAGCACCCTTCTGTTATTTTTAGTGATACATTCATAAAACATATTGTACACAGGCGGCTGCACCAGCACTTTTTCGCCCTCCGAAGTGAGCGTCCTTATCATGCTGGAGATCGCCGGCACCACGCCGTTCGCGAAAAGCACCCAGCCCGGTTCTATCCCGAGCCCGTGGCGCTCCTTCCACCAGTGCGCGTACGCCTCCCGGAGCTCCTCTGGAAAACGCGTGTAACCGAACACCCCGTGCGCAGCCCTCTGCCTTACCGCCTCCAGCACCTCCGGCGCCGTCTCGAACTCCATATCCGCCACCCACATTGGAAGCGCGTCCGGAGCAGCGTCGCACTTTATCGCAAACGTGCCGCTGCGGTCTATGATCCTGTCAAAATCGTAAGGCATGTACCCTCCCCGGCCAGAGCCGGTCCAATACAATAGTTTACTGCCGTATGAACCAGTATTATACCATAAAACCGCCGAATGAAACAGCACGTTTTGCCATTATCTTCACGCATATCAAAAAAGCGCCGAAAAACGCATTTTTCCGCTTGACAAGCCGCTCCCCAAATGCTATTATCTTTCTTGCGTTTGCGAAACCAACCATCGCCGCGCATCCAAACCACGGATCATTAGCTCAGTTGGTAGAGCACCTGACTCTTAATCAGGGTGCCCAGGGTTCGAGTCCCTGATGATCCACCAATAACCCTTGAAGACATTGAGTTTTCAAGGGTTTTTTCTTGTTTATGGATTTTATGCCTGTGTATCTGATTTTCGAAGCAATTTTGAGTAATCAAGGAGACTGAAATGAGGATACTTTTAAAGCAGAATGAAACATCTTTTAATCAACTTTTTGAAGACTTTTTAACATCGTGCAAGGCTCGAGGGTTAGCAAATACAACCATCGACTCTTA
>JAEEGL010294996.1_pt1 | contig 20567 bp, 14 predicted proteins | sample 9134231 | NCBI WGS metagenome assembly JAEEGL01 (sample SAMN16246548, study PRJNA631951) | gut metagenome | biome: gut microbiome; feature: rumen; material: fiber-attached | host: Bos | place: Iran: Karaj | collected 2018-10
AAGACCGTATTTCCAGCCGAACTGTCCTGCATAACCAATGAATACAACTGCAGAAAAGTAAGAAGTTCCATAGGCAAAGGCTGTGAGCCATGGTCCAACTGAACGACCGCCTAAAACAAATCCGTTTACATCTTTTGCCTGTCTGCGGGAATAAATTCCTACTCCAATCATAATGGCAAAGAAGATGATTAATAATAAAACTTTTAAAATCATTAGAGAGCTCCCTAGTTAGATTGAATAAATTTTAAGTGGGGATTTTGTTTCTGTCAATAGAAACCTTTACTGGTGGAGAATAATAGGCCAGCCTTCTAAATCTTTCAAAACTCCTGCTATTTTGCTATATTAATTGGATATGAAAGATGAAATGATTGTTATTCGCGGAGCCAGAGAGCACAATTTAAAAAATATTGATATTACTTTTCCTCGTAATAAACTGGTTGTAATTTCCGGATTAAGCGGTTCTGGAAAATCTTCCCTTGCTTTTGATACGCTTTTTGCTGAAGGTCAGCGTCGATACATGGAAAGTCTTTCGTCGTATGCACGTCAGTTTTTAGGACGCATGGATAAACCTGATGTTGATTTAATCGAAGGTTTAAGTCCTGCAATTTCAATCGAACAAAAGTCTACAAATAAAAATCCCCGTTCTACAGTGGGAACAATTACTGAAATCTATGACTATTATCGTCTTTTATTTGCCCGTACAGGCCATCCTCATTGTCCAGTTTGTGGTCGTGAAATTCGGGAACAGACTGTTGATCAGATTATAGATACAGTTCTTGCCTGGCCGGAAGGAACAAAAATGCAGATTCTTGCTCCGGTTATTCGTGGTAAAAAGGGTGAACATACCAAGATTATAGAAGATGCAAAAAAATCAGGTTTTATTCGTGCCAGAATTGATGGAGTAATGGCAGATCTGGATGATTCTATCAAACTGGATAAACAGAAAAAACACACTATTGAGATTGTTGTTGATAGAATTAAGAATGGTCCAGATGTTCGAACCCGTCTTGCAGATTCCATTGAAATTGCCCTTAAAAATGCAAATGGAATTGTTGTAGTAACCAGAAAAGATCCAGATTCTGATACTGAAATAGAAGTTTTCTTCAGCCAGAAGAATGCCTGTCCTGATTGTGGTATTTCTATTCCAGATTTACAGCCAAGACTTTTTTCTTTTAATAATCCTTTTGGTGCCTGTCCTGAATGTACGGGGCTTGGTCAAAAAATGGAATGGGACATAAAAAAGATTCTCCCGGATAGAAGCTTGTCTTTTAATCAGAAAGCATTTCCTTTCTTTAATCCTGAATCTGAATGGAATCATTCTATGTTTGATGCAGTTGCTAAAGAAGCAGGATTTAGTCTTGATACACCAGTCGAGCAGCTTACTGAAGAGCAGTTTAATTATTTGTGGAATGGAGATTTAAACAAAAAAATCCACTGGATATATAAGAAACAGAGTGGAGAAGGTTATTCTGAATATAATCGTGCCTGGCCTGGACTTTTTGCAGAAATGCAGAGACGTTACAACGAAGCCTGGGGAGACAGTCAGAGAAATAATATCGAAGAAAAATTTATGACTATCAGTCAGTGCCGTACCTGTAATGGTCAGCGACTCAGACCAGAAGCTATGGGTGTAACTGTTGGTGGTAAAAATATCTATGAACTTTGTCAGCTTTCTGTTTCTGATTCAATAGCCTTTTTTGATAATCTTTCCTTGACTGAAGCTGAAACAAAGATTGCAGAACAGGTTTTAAAAGAAATTAAAGCCCGTCTTAGATTTTTGAAAGATGTAGGACTTGATTATCTTACAATGGAAAGGGCAGCAGAAACTTTGTCTGGTGGAGAAGCTCAGAGAATCAGACTTGCAACACAAATTGGTTCAGCCTTGTGTGGAGTTATGTATATTCTGGATGAGCCTTCTATTGGTCTTCATCAGAGAGATAATCAAAAATTGATTGATACTTTATTGAATCTTAGAGATAACGGAAATTCTGTAATTGTTGTTGAACATGATGAACAGACTTTAAGAACTGCAGATTTCCTTATTGATATGGGGCCTGGGGCTGGAGTAAATGGCGGTAAAGTTGTTGCCGCAGGTACTCCTGAAGAAGTTGCAAAGGTAAAGGAAAGTCTTACTGGTCAGTATCTTGCCGGAACCCTAAAAATGGATATTCCGGAAAAAAGACGGCCTGGAAATGGTCATTTCTTAAGCTTAAAAGGGGTGATGGAACATAATCTTAAAAATGTCAGTGTTGATATTCCTCTTGGTTGTTTTACCTGTATTACGGGAGTTTCAGGTTCTGGAAAATCCACCCTTATGAGCGATGTCCTTTATCCTGCTGTTTCTAACCGCCTGATGAAAACAAATTATCCAGTGGGGGCCTGTGAGGCGGTGGAAGGAATTGAAGCTCTGGATAAGGTAATCAACATTGATCAGAGTCCAATTGGCCGTTCACCACGTTCTAATCCTGCTACATATGTGGGAGTTTTTGATTCTATCCGAGATCTTTTTGCAAGTCTTCCTGAGTCAAAAGCCAGGGGCTACCAGAAGGGCCGTTTTTCTTTCAATGTAAAAGGCGGTCGTTGTGAAGCCTGTCAGGGAGCTGGTGAAAATGTTATTGAGATGAACTTTCTTCCAGATGTTTACATTCAGTGTGAAGTTTGTGGTGGAAAACGTTTTAATAAAGAAACTCTTGAAGTTGAATATAAGGGTAAATCAATTAATGATGTTTTAAACATGACTATTGATGAAGCCTGTGACTTTTTTGCAGGCATTCCTCATATTTATAAAAAAATTGCAACGCTGCAGGCTGTTGGTCTTGGATATATCACCCTGGGACAGAACGCTTTGACTTTGTCTGGTGGAGAAGCTCAGCGTGTAAAACTTGCAAATGAACTTGCCCGTCCTGCAACCAGTAAAACTCTTTATATTCTGGATGAACCTACAACTGGACTTCATTTTGCAGATGTAAAGCAGCTGATGATTGTAATTCAGAAACTGGTGGATCAGGGAAATTCTGTTGTAATGATTGAACACAATCTGGATGTAATTTGTCAGGCTGATTTTATTATTGATTTAGGTCCAGAGGGTGGTTTCCGGGGCGGTACAATTGTAACAAAGGGAACTCCTGAAGAAGTTGCTCAGTGTGAAAAATCTTATACCGGCCAGTTCCTTGCACCAATGTTAAAGACGGATAAAAAATAATGAAGAAGTTTTTTTGTGTTTTTCTTTTAGTTTTTACGGCAATATTTTCTCTTTTTGCTCAGGAAACGGAAATCACAACAATTACAATTAATAATGCTCGTCAGACCTCTTACAAAAAAGCAGATGATTCTGGAAACGATACAATCGTTCTTGAAGGAAGTGTTGAACTTGAAGTAAAAAAATCTGCTACAAGTTCAAAAATTAAGGCTGACAGAATTACTTATGACCGTACTACAGAAATGCTTTATGCAGAAGGAAATGTTGAAATAGTAACTTCTTCTTCGGCTGGAGAAGATACTACCACAGCAACATCCCTTCTTTTAAATACTTCAACACTGGAAGGTATTTTCGATGGTGGAAGGGTCGTTCAGACCCAGTCAGATTCTCTAAATCTTCCGTCTGGTTCTACCCTGATTGTTTTTTCCGAAATGTTTGGAAAATCGAGTTCAAATACTATTGCATTTAAAAATTCCAGTTTGACTTTCTGCGAGGAGGAAGATCCCCACTGGCAGATAAAATCTACAAGAACCTGGCTTTTACCTGGCGGAGAATTTGCCTTTTTTAATGCACTTTTATATGTAGGAAATATTCCTGTTTTATATTTACCGGCCTTTTATTATCCAAAGGATGAATTGATTTTTAATCCAGTTTTTTCTTACAGCAAAAGGGAAGGATATTCAATTCAGACAACAACTTATCTCTGGGGTAGAAAGCCTCTGGATACCTCCTCAAGTACAAGTTCAAGTTCTTCATCCTCTTCTTCAAGTTCAGATACTTCTACCACTTCAGAAGCTCTTGCAGGTATTTATAATTTTGTTAAGCCTACAACTTTGAAAGAACAGGTTCGGGAAGGTCTGGTATTACACAATCTTGATGAAGATTTTACAGGCAGCACTTCAGAATATGTAAAAGTTATGGCTGACTGGTATTCGAACCTTGGTTTTATGTTTGGACTGGATTCAAAATTTGCTCCTTCAAAAACCTATTTGACCAGCCTGGCTTTTTCTTTTGATATTGGACTTAGTAATACTTTGTTCCCGAATTCAAGTTATGTTTATTATCCTTTTTCTTCTTCGGGTAATACTTATAGAGATGAAGCTTCTTTCCTGGGCTTTACAACACCTTTCCGTTATAGTGCAAATCTTGAACTCAGTCTTTCTAAACCTTTCAGTTTGAAATTGTCTCTGCCAATTTATTCTGACCCTTTTTATAATTATGATTTTAAGACAAACCGTTCAGAAACAATGGACTGGATTTCTTATCTCATTAAAAATTCTGGAGGTACTCAGTCTACCGAAGCTGTTACAATTTCAGAAGTATCATCCTTCACCTGGCAGTTATCCGCCTCTGCATCTCCAGTTTTACCAGCAGTTTTGAAACCTTATATAACATCTTTATCTGTTAATTTGAACTCTTACATCAATATTTCTTCTCAGAATGCTGATACTTCCTATATGACTTACAGGGGAACTTCCCCAAGTGACGGCTGGAAAAATTATTCACCAAGCAGAAAGTTTTACTATCCGTCTTTGATAAATCCTGCAACTGCAAATGTTTCTTTCAGTGGAACTTTATTCAGCTGGCCTGCAGTTGATTCAAATCAAAAACAGGCAGAAAGCATTTCTTATCCGATTGCTTTGAATGTCCCTGATGAATTGAAAACTGAAAAACAGCTGGAAGAAGAAGCGGCTGCTGCAGAAAAATCATCTGAAGAAGATAAAAAAAATGGTGCTAAAGAAGAAAAAACAGAAAGTGCAGAAGACTTTAAGTTCTATCTGCCAGACCTGGAATATACACCATCAACACAAAGTATTACTGAAGGTCTAACTTATAAATTGTCTTACACCGCATCTGCAAATTTAGTAACTCAGATGGCATATTCTTCTGCAAATTTAAAAAAATCTGATGATTTTGACTGGACAAATATTCGTTCAAGCATGTATACGTTAAAAACTCCTGTATCCCTTACTTCAACAATGAATTATGGGGGAGATTTCTTTTCTGTTGTAAACGGGCTTTCATATTCACCTGTATATCAGAAACACCCTTATGCTTCTTCAGATTCAACTACAGGTTATACACAGACTCAGCTTAATAATCTTGTGCTTGCAGATTATAAAACCGAAAAACAGGATCTTTTGAATACAAATACCATCACTTTAAAACCATTTTTGTATACAGGCATTTTTAAAGATTCAAGTATTTCCTGGAATTCAACAATTAAACTTTATAGACGTGAATTTATTGGTGATGTAGATAATCCTCAGTGGGATAATCTGGGACTGGACTGGAGTAATAAGGAATGTATTACCGTAAATAGTTTAACAGCCCTTATTTCTGCAAAAGAACTCAGTGATAAAATCAGTCAGAGTTTAACCCTTACAGCAATCATGCCTCCTTTAACAAGTCAGTATACAGCGGCTCTTTCTTTATCATTTCCTTATGTAACAGCCAGTCTGAGTACAGGTATACAAAAGGTAGAAGCAACAAGTGAATCAGCTCAGACCTGGACAAAAAATCCTTTGGCTCAGGCAGTAACTGTTTCAATTCCAATTTTTAATAAGACTTTGAGTTTTTCAGAAAGTTATAACTATAATCTGGAGGACAATTATTCTGATAGCCTCAAGTTTGCCGCTTCCTGGAATGGACTTTCTCTGGCTTATGTAATGTCTTATACCTATGGATATAATTTTTCTAAAGCAAGCGGATGGACAAGCCGGGATTCAAAGGAATTTCTGCCATATTCATTAACATTTTCTTATTCATCACCATCCAAGACCTTTTACCGCTGGTTTAACAGAATTTCTATTTCTCCTGGTTTAAGTACCAGTCTTGTTGCAGATTTAATTCGTCCTACAAATTCATATCTGCTTTTTACGCCTTCACTTACTTTAAAAGTTACAGATTTTATGTCGCTTACTTTCTCTTCAACTTCCAGAAACTCTGTTTTGTACTGGTATTTCCATAATGAAACTGGTGATTTGTACAGCGAATGGGGTGGTTTCCCTGGAAATGTGGTAAAAGATCTTATAGATTCCTTCAGATTTGATAAACAGTCTTTGCGTGAAGCTTCTGGTTTTAAACTCAAATCTTTGAATATGACTTTAACTCATGACCTGCACGACTGGATGTTTAATTTTACCCTTAAGATTGAACCAAGAGTTGTTGTAGAGAATGGAACTAAGGTTTATGATTTTAGTCCTTATGTAACTATTGGTGTAACCTGGAATCCAATGGAAAGCTTTAAAACTTCTATTGTTGATAAATACGGTGAATGGTATGTTGAATAAGAATAAAGAGAGTGTTTGTAAAATTTTATTTTTCCTTTATAATTTAAGTATAATTTATGAATGAATATACAATTGTAGTTCCAGATAATGATGTGCTTGCCTGTCTGTGTGGAACCAATGATAAAAATTTACAGCTCATAGAAGAACATCTGGGAGTTCCTGTCTTTACCAGAGGGAATGAACTTTCTGTAGAAAATAATAATCCCGAAATATGTCAGAAATTTCAATTTATTGTAGATCGTGTGATAGATGAAGTTATGTCTGGCGAAAAAAATACAGAAGATATAATTCATACTGTCCTTAATACAAAAAAGCCTGTAAACGCGGATGAAATGGTAATCATGGTGCCTGGGGCTTTAAGACGGGTTTATCCAAGAACTCAAAGACAGGCTGAATACATAAATCTTTTACAGACAAAAGATATGGTATTTTGTACAGGTTCTGCCGGAAGTGGAAAAACCTATCTGGCTGTTGCAGAAGCTTTAAGATTAATCCTTACTCACAAAAAAAATAAACTTATAATTACAAGACCTGTTGTTGAAGCGGGAGAAAGTCTTGGATATTTGCCGGGAGCCCTGGAAGATAAAATAGATCCTTATTTAAGACCTCTTCGTGATGCAATGGAATATATTCTGCCTGTTGAATCTGTAAAAAGACTTTTTGAAGCAGGTGTGATAGAAGTAGCACCTCTTGCTTATATGAGAGGCCGTACTTTAAATAATGCCGTTGTAATTTTAGATGAAGCTCAGAATGCAACTCATGAGCAGATAAAAATGTTCCTTACCCGAATGGGCGAAAATTCTAAAATTTTTGTAACAGGCGATCCTTCCCAGGTAGATTTACCTAAGAAAACTTCGTCAGGGTTAATGCATTCAATTAATATTTTGTATAAGATAGATGATATAGGTTTTATGGAACTTACAGCAGAAGATGTTGTAAGAAATCAACTGGTTCGAAAAATAGTAAAGGCATATGAACATGAAAAAGAATGATGATAAATCAAACATTGTATCTACTTTATTTAGTGCAATGGGAACTTACATTAAACAGAAATATCCTTTTTTAATTTTGTTTTTTACAGGACTTCTGCTCGTTTCAGCTTTGAACTTTGTAAAAATTTCAACAGTTCAGAGTGTTGCAAATTTTCAGATTGAAGATTTTGAAATAGATCAGATTTCCGACAGAACAATTATTGCAGACAGAAATCTTGCTCCTGATGATGTAAATCCTCTTGCAATTGTTAAGGGTGAAAAAATCATTAAGAAAGGTTTCCCAATTACAGAAGAAGCTTATTCAAAATTAAAAAAGATGGCTGCTTCTCCTTTGTATATTGATTACAGGGCTTTCGCAAACAATGAATTATATCTGGTTTTGCTTGCCATAATGTGGTACCTGCTTTTTTCATTCATTCCTTTTGGAAGAAAAATTCAGGTAAAGGAACCTTTGCTGCATGTCATCCTGTTTATAATCGAATATTCTGTGACAGCTTTTTGTGCAAAGTTTTCTTTCTTCTCAGATCCTTACAGAATTTGTATTGTAATTCCAACTGCTATTTCCATTATGCTGGTGACAGTTCTTTTCGGAAATATTTCTGCAGTCCTTCTGTCAGTTATTTTATCTCTTGGTGTTTTAAATGCGGCTAACTGGCAGCTTTCAACTTTCCTTTTTACACTTTCAGTTTCTTTGTGTTCATCTGCAATTGTTCGCAAAATTGAACGCCGTCTGGATCTGGTTGTTGCGGGGCTTTTAGTTGCTCTGTTTGAAGTTGTATTTATACTTTTGCTTCATGTTATTTTTAATGAAACATTTACAGAATTACTTCCTTTGATTTTAGGAATTGTGATTAATGGCTTTATTTCAGGAATTTTGACTCTTGGACTTTTAACTCCTCTTGAAATAATTATGAATACCGCTTCAGTCTTCCGTCTTATGGATTTGAGTGATAATAATGTTCCAATTTTTAAGCAGATGCAGATTCAGGCAAACGGAACATATAATCATTCTATGATGGTTGCTCAGCTTGCAGAAAGTGCCTGTCGTGAAATTGGTGCAAATTCAATTCTTGCGAGAGTAGGCGGTTACTATCACGATATTGGAAAAATAGATCAGAGTGAATATTTTGTTGAAAATCAGCAGAACATGGAAAATAAGCATAGTGATTTAAACCCGACACTTTCTGCATCAGTCATCAAAAGTCATGTAAAAAAGGGTGTTGAAAAAGCTCATCAGCTTAGACTTCCTCAGGCTGTGATTGATATTATTGCCGAACACCACGGAAACAGTGTCATCACTTATTTTTACAATGCCGCAAAAGAAAAAGATCCAAGTCTTACTCCTGAAGATTTTGCTTATCCTGGAAATCCTCCAAAATCCCGCGAATCTGGTGTTGTAATGCTTGCAGATACTGTTGAAGCTGCCTGTCATACTCTGGATAATCCAACTTCTCAGCGTCTTGAAAAATTTATTTCTACTTTGATAAATGCAAAAATGGATACAGGCCAGCTTGATAATTCAGAACTTACTTTTAAAGATATTGCAAAAATCAAGGAATCATTTGTAAATCTTTTGACCGGATACTATCACAACCGAATTAAGTATCAGAATCAGGTTGACCCTGATGAAAAAGATAAGGAAAAGGATAAAGAAAAAGATAAGGCGGATAATAATGAATAGAATTTCAGTAATAATGCAGGAGGGGGTAGAAGAACCTTCCTGGTTTGCAAATATTGAACCTTTCGTAAAAAAGGCCATGGAAGCCCTGAATTTTGACAGGGAAGAAGTTTCTATTCTTTTTTGTAATGATACTTATATGCAGGAACTGAATTCTACTTACCGGAAAATCGATTCCACCACCGATGTTTTATCTTTTGAAGATGGGGACGAATACGAAGATGAAGAAGGTAAGTGGAAATATATTGGTGATATTGCCATCAGTTTAGATACTTTATCTGTAAATGCTCAGTATTTTGACGAAAATAATAATAGTGAACTCAAAAGACTTCTTGTACATGGTCTTTTACATTTGAACGGAATGGATCATGGTGAAGAACATATTGAAAAAGGCAAGTCTCCGGTTTGTCAGATGCTGGTTCTTCAGGAAAAAATTTTAGAGTCTTTGAAGGATGAAAAAATAGTATTATGAGTTTTTTTAAGCGAAAAAAGAAGAATACTGCGGAACAGGAAGCTGAAATAATTAAGCAGGAAATTCTGAATGAAGAAAAAAAAGATATGATTCAGGGGGTGGAAGATCTTTCAAAAACCGCTGTAAAAGAGGTTATGATTCCCCGAATTGATGTTGATTTTATTTCTTCAGATACACCACAGGAAGAACTTTTTTCAAAAATTGTAGCAAGCGGTCATTCACGTTTTCCTTTATACACAGAATCAATTGATAATGTTATTGGAGTTCTGTATGTAAAAGATATTATCAAATGTCTTGCTGAAAAAAAGCCAATTAATTTACAGCAGCTTGCAAGAAAGGCTTATTTTGTACCTGAAAGTAAACGTATTGATTCTTTGTTGAGGGAATTCAAAAGACATCATCTTCATATAGCAATTGCAATTGATGAGTATGGCGGAATGTCTGGAATTGTCACAATGGAAGACATCATCGAAGAAATTGTTGGTGATATTCAGGATGAATTTGATAAAGAGCAGGAAGATATTCTGACAGTGAGTGAAAATGTCTGGCTTTGTGATGCCCGCGTTGATCTGGATGATTTGAACGAAGCTCTGGATGCCTCTTTCCCAAATGAAGATTTTGACAGTCTTGGTGGATTTGTTTTTGATCTTTTTGGAAAGGTTCCTGTAAAATATGAAAAAGCAACCTGGAATAACTATGACTTTATTGTTCAGGATATGGAAGGTCATAGAATAAATATTGTAAAAGTAATAAAAAACGTTGATAATAAAGAAGATGATGAATAAAAAAATAAAACAGGCACTTGCAATATCCTTTTTTATCTCTTTTTCAGCTTTGAATTTTTCACTTTTTTCTGCTGAAAAGAAAAATGCTGTAAAACTTTATAATCAGGCTATGGAATTGCAGGCAGATGATAACTGGTATGATGCTTCTCAGTATTATGTAGAAGTTGTAAATCTTAATCCTGCTTTTAGTGATGCCTGGTTTCACCTTTCTGAATGCTGCTATCATCTTGGCGAATTTGATTTAGCCTTACAGTATCTTGAAAATGCAGAAAAATACGAAAAAAATAATACAAAAATACAGAACCTCAAAGGAATGATTCTTCTTGCTCTGGGTAATACTGAAGATGCAAGACAAATCTTTAATGATATTCTAAAAAAATATCCTAATGATATTGATGCACATTTTGGTTTAGCAGAAATTGAACTTTTTGATGGAAAGTTTTCCGGAGCAGAAAATCAGTATATCGAAGCATTAAAAAGACAGAACTCCAATAGAAGGGCTTTGCTTTCTCTGGCTCTTGTTTGTGCAGAAACTCAGCGTTATAAAGAGGCAGAAAGATATCTTCAGCAGGCAATTCAGTTCTATTCTGGAGAAGCGGAAGTTCATTATCTTGCTGCAATCATTTATCTGATGCAGTCAAACTACAAATATGCAGAACAGCATGCAAGAATTGCGGTAGAACTTAGAGGAGATTATGAACAGGCTTACGAACTTCTGGCAACAATCCTCTATTCTCAAAACAGATATTCTGAAGTAATTGATTTATGTGATTTTCTTATTGGTAAAAACAGAAATAATTCTTCTGCCTGGTATTTAAAAGGTGTATCTGAAAATAGCCTTGGAAACGTTTCTGATGCTATCGAAACCTGGTCTACAGGATTAAACATCCAGCCTCAGGATGAACTTATGAGAATGATGCTGGAACTTACTATAAAAGATTCTCTGCCTCTGGATGATTCCCGTAGAAAGGAATGGGCAAATTACCATGTAATGAATGCCCGCCAGTATGATACCCGTTATGATAAAATGGGCTCTACTTATGAATATCAGAGAGCTTTGATGATAGATCCTTCAAATCTTGAAGCCCGTCTTGCTTATGCAAATATTCTTGAAATGAATGGAATGCATGAACTTTATCTGACTCAGCTTAATTTTATAAAAGAAAATTCAGAAAAAGAGCTTTCTTCATCATTAAAAGACACAATTGAAGCTTATGATTCGCTTCTGGAAAAAACTCTTGCAAAAAAATGGAAAGTAGATCCTTTCTATCTGGATAAAATTCGCTGGAATATTGCAGTTTTCTATACAGATACAACTTCAAGTTTTAATCATGCAGATTCAGAACGTTTGATAGCTCAGGCTTGTGCTGATGTTTTTTCTGGAGTTGCAATTACTTCTGTAAAAACTCAGGTTACACCAGTTTCCGGTTATGCTGAAGCTTTTAAGAATGCCCGTGCAAATAATTTTGATTATTTTGTAATTGTTTCTTTGAGTGAAGGACTTGATGATTTAACTTTGACTTCAAAAATGTATTCTGGAAGAACTGGAACTGTAACTTCAGAAGAAAAGTTTTATGCAACAGGAAATAACAGACTTTCTTCAGTTTTAAGAAGATTCAGAAATTCCGTACTGGAAAAACTAACAATTCGCGGAAAAATTCTTAACCGTAATGGAAAAACTGTTTTAATCGATCTTGGAAAATCAGAAAATATTGTTAAGGATGCCGAGTTTAAGATTATTCGTAAGGGTGGTCTTAAAACTGCCGACAGCGGAACAGGTCTTTTTTATAAAGACAGTGATTTAACAGGAACTCTGATTGTAACAGAAGCTGGTGAAGAAGTTTCTGAATGTAATATTACAAATCATGGTTTTTATGACCGTATTAATATTGGTGATGAAGTTTTACTTGTGAAAATGCCTGAAGAATCTGGGGAAACTGGAATGGATACAGTTCCAAATGCAGATGAAGAAGGAAATCAGGTTGTTAACACTGATGTAAAAGGCGATGAACTTGTAAAAGAAATCAAAAGAGCGGTGGAAAGACCTGCAATTCTCGAAATCTTAAGAAATATTTACTAATCTGGATGATTAAAGTTTATTCAAAGCGGAATCAAGCCATTTTTTTGCCTGAACAGGATAAATCTGCTTAATTTTTACAAAAGTTTTTACGGCAGCTTCGTAATCTCCAGAAAGATATTCTGCTTCTCCAATGTAAAAATAAGCCCTGTTTCTGGTGTTTTCATTTATGTTGGTTCCAACCAGTTTATTCAGCTGAGAAAGAGCTTCTTTATATTTTCTCTGAACAAAAGTTGTTTTTAATATTTCAAATAAAAGATAATCATCACCGGCGTCTGGCGAAATCATATCTTCTTCAAAAATATATGGTTTTAAAGTCTGGTCGGTATTATTTGAAAGTTCCAGAAGAGCCTGGGCAGACGCAAGGCTTTCGTCAGAAATCAAATCTTCTTTATTAGTTATATCTTCAAAATCAACAAAAGGAAGGGGAGTTTCTCTTAAAGTTCCATCAGGATATATTTTTTCGGCTTCAGTTTTTTTCTTCTGGCTTGGCTGTGCCTTTGGAATAAGATGTACACCACTTACTGTTGAATTGAAAGACAGGAGAATTAAATCATAAGGTTTATCAGTTACTGCAACAACTGCGTAAAAATAATCATTAAAATCTGTGACTGTATCTGTATAGCCGGTGTAGGAAGCATCAATTTCTGCAATTGGTTTAAGTTTTTCAATCTGAGCGTATGAAGAAATCTGTTTGAGACTGCGGTAAATTCTGAGTTTTGTTATTTTTTTGTCAGGTTTTGAAGGTAAACTCCAGATGATGTTAATTTTTGTACCTTTTCCAGCCTGGGCTTTAATGTCTTTTACAATTGGTTGTTCTGCAAAAAGAAAAGAGGAGATGAGAAGTGACAAAAAAATAGCTATGTGTTTCTTCATAATAGTTAATAATATAGTTAGAATTGCAGAAAATCAAGATTGTTGATATTCTAGACTCATGTTAGAAGAAATTAAATTACCAATTGAACAGTTACGCGAAGATATTATGAATGTCTGGGGGCGTCTTTGACTCGGACGCAATTGAAAAATCAATCAAAGAAAAAGAAAAACTAACAGAAGTTCCTGGTTTCTGGGATGATCATGAAAGTGCTGAAAAAGTAATGGCACAAATCCGAAAACTTAAGAATCGTGTTGAACCATGGAAAAAACTGATTGCAGATATGGACGACCTGGAAGCAATGTATGAACTTGCCGGTGAATCTGGAGAAGAAAGTGATGAAGCCGAAGTTCGTTCAATGTATGATGCTGCAAAAGAACAGTTTGAAAAATTAAATATTTTAAATCTTTTAAGTGGTGAAGTAGATCAGAACGATGCCTTTTTGACAATTCATGCGGGTGCAGGTGGAACCGAAGCCTGTGACTGGGCTTTTATGCTTAGCCGTATGTATTTACGCTGGGCAGAACGTCATGGATATAAAACAGAAGTAATGGATGAACTTGAGGCTGAAGGTGGTATAAAATCAGTAACCATTCAGATTTCCGGTGATTTTGTATATGGATATTTAAAAGGGGAAGGTGGAATTCACCGCCTTGTAAGAATTTCTCCTTTTGATGCCAATGCAAGACGTCATACAAGTTTTGCTTCGGTTTATGTTTATCCGGTTCTGGATGATACAATCGAAGTTGAAATTAAACCTGAAGATTTAAGAGTTGATACTTACCGTGCAGGTGGAAAGGGCGGTCAGCATGTAAATAAAACCGATTCTGCTGTTCGTTTTACCCACCTTCCAACAGGAATTGTTGTTGCCTGTCAGACTGAACGAAGTCAGATTTTTAACCGTCAGGCTTGTATGAGCATGTTAAAGGCAAGACTTTACGAATATTACAGAGAACAGAAAGAAAAGGAAAACTCAAAATTTGCTGCTGAAAAAAAGGATATTTCTTTTGGTAGTCAGATTCGTTCTTATGTTTTCTGTCCATACACCATGGTAAAGGATCATCGTACAAAGTTTTCTGTTGGAAACATTCAGGGAGTAATGGATGGTGATCTTGATGAATTTATGAATGCATATCTGATTGCCAAGTGGAAAGGTCTTCCTATGGATGGCTCTGGAGACGATGAGGAAGAATAGTCGTTTTATAAAACTCTGTTTTTTTACATTCTTAATTTTTTTCGCAGCAGTTCGTCTTTATTCGGCAGATACAAACTCTAACTGGGTTATTGCATCTCAGGAGTTTTCTTATTCTCAGGGACAGGAATCCAATTCTTTAACTCAGGAAATTGGAAAAATGCTTCCTGTTTTGATTCTGGAGAAAATCAGTAAAAATCTGGAAAGAAATGTTCTGCCTGATGAACGCTTTGAAAGAACCCGCTATTCTTTACAGACTTCAAGACAGTCTCTTTATCTTCAGCTTACAAGTGAATACAAAAAAAGAGATGCCCTGGTTTTATATAATTATTCAGATAAAGTCTTAAAATCAAAAATTAATGAAATCGAAAAAAATATCCAGAATATAGAAAAACAGATTGATGAAAATCTTGAAGAACTGAAAAAGGCACAGGAAGAAAGTCAGAAATCCATGGAATTAATTCACCAGGATATGCTTGATAATATTGATGATGAAACAGAATTTGATCGTCTGAAAAACTTTTTCCATCATATTTTTGTGCAGGAAACCAGTCTTATTACCCAGGAAAATGTAAAACTCTATCAGAATGATTATACAAAACTCTATACTCCAAGAAATACAGATTATCAGAGTCAGGCATTTGAAAAAGAAATGAAATCGGCTGGAATAAATGCCTTCATTACAGGCCTTATTACAGTGTATGGTGACTATCTTTCTCTTGCTCTTGATTTGTATCTTTATCCTGGCTGTAAAAAAATTGGTTCTTTAATTGAAGCAGGTTCCCTTAAAGAACTTGATTTGATTACTACTAGTCTTGCAGGTCAGATGATTCCAATGTTTACAAACGCCCTGCCTGTTACACTGGAAATTGCAATTACTCCTCAAGACGCTGCATCTTCCACCAGATTTTTTATAGATGATGTTTTGCAGAATGCCACAAATGAAAGTATAAATCTTGAATCAGGCCCTCACACAATTGAATTTATCAGTGATGGATACCGTTCTCTTTCAACAACTTATAATTTTTTAGGAAATACAAAATATAAAATAGAAATTAATTTTGAAAAGATAATTGACGGGCATATTCAGATTGCCTTAAAGAAGCCTCTTGAAGGTCAACTTTTTGCAAATGGTGAACTTGCAGAAGAAATAAAAAATCAAAAATCTCAAATTAGAATTAATGGTATAAATATTCTTGGGCAGTTTGTTGCTGTGGATGGAAAAACTTCTTTTTATTATATTCCAGAGGATTTGTATTTTGATGGAAGTATGGTCAAAATCAATCCTAAACCAAGAGACAGGGAAGAATACATAAACAGCAGAAGAAGAATGCTGTATACTTCATATTCCTTACTGATTTTATCTTTAATTCCAACTTTTTATACTTATGGAAATCTGGTAAATCAGGCTAAACTGAATAATGGAAATTATGCGGTCTACGATGATGCCTATAACTGGCAGATTGCTACTAATATTTGCCAGGGAATTTCTATCGGTTGTGGTGTATTTATGGGCTATTCTTTGATAAGATATCTGATATCTGCAAATTCAGTACTTCCTGAAAAAGCAAAAGTACTAAATCTTGAAACTCCTGTAGAAAAAGATAAAAATGAAGATATAATTGAGGATTAAAAAATGAAACAGTCGTTCGGTGAAAAATTAAAATCTTTGTTTTCAAAAAAAAGTTCAATTAATGATGATTTTTATGATGAATTAACTGACTTGCTTGTTGAAGGCGATATTGGTGCTAAAACAGCCTTTTTACTGGTGGAGCAGCTTGAGGAAATTTGTTCAAAAGAAAAAATTACAGATCAGGGACAGATTATCCTGAAACTCAAAGATTTATTATTAAGTAATGTAAAAGCTTATCCTCTTGAACCAGAAAATGACAAACTAAATGTCTGGATGGTGCTTGGTGTAAATGGAGTTGGAAAAACTACAAGTGTTGCAAAACTTGCAAATCTGTTTAAAAATAAAGGTGTAGAAAATCTGGTACTTGCATCATCTGATACTTTCCGTGCTGCTGCAATAGAACAGCTTGCAATGCATGGTGAAAAAATTGGAGTTCGTGTTGTAAGTCATCAGCATGGATCAGATCCTTCTGCGGTTGTTTTTGATGCTGCAGAGGCTGTAAAAGCAAAAGGTTCAGGCCTTGTTATTGCGGATACTGCCGGTCGTCTTCATAATAAAGAAAATCTTGTAAGGGAATTACAGAAAATTGACCGAACCTGCAGTACAAAAGCAGATGAAGGCTGTTATAAAAAGATTCTTGTAATTGATGCAACAACTGGTCAGAATGCTTTGCGACAGGCAGAAGTTTTTCATGAAGCGGTAGGCCTGGATGCTTTGATTATGACAAAATACGATTCTACCGCAAAAGGTGGAGTTGCTGTAACTATTGGCAAAGAACTTGGTTTACCAGTTGCATTTGTTTGTACTGGTGAAAAATATCCTGATATTCAGGTATTTGATGCAGAAAAATATATAAACGAATTTCTTGGGTTGTAATTTTTGAAAAATAACAGAATTATTTTAACATTTCTATCAGTCCTCATTTATCTCTCTTTTCTGAGTTCCTGCAACAAGAAAGTAAAACCTCTAAAAGAGGAAATGGAAATTCAAAATGAAGAAAAACATCCTCTTCCTCCAGAAGAAACTACTTCTACAGAAGCAGAACCAAATATGGAGATGATAGAGGATGTACTGCTCCATTTTGAAGAAGAAAGGCTCGCCAAGCAGTTTGAGGAACTTGAAAATAATATGCAGGATCCTCAGGTAGATGATTTAATCCTTGAAAAATCAGTTTTTGATGATTCTGAACAAGCTCTTTCTGAAAATGAAAATGGTGAAGAAAACTCGGGTGGTGTAAAGGCCGACGAAAAGGTTTTAAAAGAAATTCTTGGAAAAGAAGATTCCCTTAAAATTATGGAATATGGGGATGAAATTTTTATTCCTCAAAAAACAAACGATGGCTATATCACAATTCATTCTGCATCAAACATTCTTATTAGAAATTTTTATGATAATTTGTTCCGTCTTACCAGAAAAGAAGTCTGGGATTATAAAGATTATGCGAACGCAAAAATAAATGAAGTATATTCTTTTATATATTATGGCAATTCTTATGTAATTAAAACAAAAACTCTTGAAACAAGTCTGGATTATTCTGTTTTCGAATATAGAGAGGATGGACTTCTGGTTCTTGTTTCAAGATATATTCAGGATAATGAGAACCGATACAAAGTTTCTGGAAAAATCATTTCTTATAACAGTGATAATAGAATTGAAAAAGAAGAAACCAAGATTTATACACTTAGTAGTGATAATAAAAAAGTTCTTGATACCTTCTGCAGAAAATATGTTTATTCTTACAATTCGGAAGATATTCCACCAGATTATGAATATTTCGAAAATAATGAACTCAAAATCAAAACTAAATATTCGGTGGAGAAGGGAACTTACACCAGTCACGTTTATTTTTCACGAGGAATTTCTGTTAAAAGTTATTATATAAATAACAAAAAAGTTCAGGATGTTTATTACAAAAACGGAAAAGTCACAAGGGTAAAAAACTATGAAAAAGAAAAGACTGATTCAGAGTTTTAAATGGATTTTTCTTGTTTCTAAACGCTTTTCCCGTGTTGACCGTAAAGGCCGTTCAGCAGCAACTTCTATTCTTGCAACTTTAGGAATTGCTTTTGGCGTTATGACTTTGATAGTTGTAATGAGCGTGATGAATGGTTTTCAAATGAGTTTTATAGATTCCATTCTGGAAATATCATCTTATCACGTAAGGGTAGATGAGCTTGCTTCTGAAAATGAAGCTTCCTTTTTTAATTTATTGAATAATTCTAAACAGGTTTTGAATTACAGTCCATTCTACGAAGCTCAGGCCTTGATGACAGGCCAGAGAGGTGGGGCAAATTCTGTTTTAATTCGGGCAATAGATCCTTCTGTTTATGAAAATGATTCTGGTTTCCATAAAGAAGTTCGCATGCTTTCCGGAGATTTTAATCTTTCTTCTAAAAATTCAATAATTCTTGCTTCTAGTTTGGCCAGAAATTTAGGAGTTAGAAAGGGCGATACTGTAAATCTTCTTGTTATGAGTGGCGGCAGTGATGTAAATCTTTTTTCTAATGATAGAATTTTTACAGTCACTGGTATTTTTACAAGCGGATATCAGGAAATAAATAATTCTTATGCTTTTGTAAATCTTGATTCTGCCCTTGAATATTTTGGTACTGCCTCAAAAAAACACTGGGGCTTAAAACTGAAAAATTATAATTCCTATGGTTCAGTCCTCCATAACTTAAAAGAAAATTTTCCAGAAGCAAAAGTGCAGCCCTGGTCTGTTTATAATAAAACTTTTTTTGGAACTTTAAGAATTGAAAAAGATATGCTGCGTCTTCTGGTTGGACTAATTTTTGTTGTTGTAGCAATTAATATTTACAATGGAATGCGACGTCTGGTTTTTGAACGTAGAAACGAAATTGCAGTACTTTCGGCACTTGGTGGAAGAACCTGGGAAATCAAATCAATTTTTATTATGAGAGGATTTATGACAGGGCTTGCCGGTGCTTTATCAGGTTTACTGCTTGGTCTTTTAATCAGTTATAATACAGATCTTGTTTTTAATCTTGCTGCAAAAATAATGTATTTTTTCCAGTATCTTATTACCGCATTAACTGACCGTGCAAATCTTATTTATGTTCAGGAAAATTCAACCTACAGTATTTATGCAAGTATACCGGCAAGAATTTTTCCTGGAGAAGTAATTGCCATAACAATATTTGGAATTCTTGCACCCTTATTTGCATCCTGGGCTGCAAGCAGAAATGTTTTAAAAATGACCGTTTCGGAGGTCCTTCATAATGAGTAATATTTTAACCATTGAAAATCTTGAAAAAAAATACATCACAGAAAGTGAAACTCTGACAATCTTAAAAGATTTAAATCTTACTGTTGAAAGCGGTAAAAAAGTTGTAATTGTTGGTGAAAGTGGAAGTGGAAAAAGTACTTTACTGAACATTATTGGAGGAATAGACAAAGTTACTTCCGGCAGGGTTCAGGCAGGTGACTGGAAAGTTTCAGAATTATCAGAAAAGGACTTGTCTGAATATCGTTCTCATTTTATAGGCCTTGTTTTTCAGTTTCATTATCTTCTAAAAGATTTTACTGCACTTGAAAATGTTTCCATGCCGGCTTTAATTGCAGGCCTTCCTAAAAAAGAGGCTTTTGAGCGAGCTGAAAAACTTTTGAATGATGTAGGGGTTTATGACAGACGAAATCACCTTCAGTCTCAACTTTCGGGTGGAGAAAGACAGAGAGTCGCAGTTGCCCGTGCTTTAATCAACAATCCGGAACTTGTTCTTGCTGATGAACCAACTGGAAATCTGGATCCTGTAAATGCCGAAAAAATTGGCGAAATGCTTTTTTCTGTTGTAGATAAATATCAAAAGACTCTTATTCTTGTAACTCATGATATGAATCTTGCTTCGAAAGGCGATTTTAAATATCAGATTGTGGAAGGAAAACTTCAATGACAATTTTTTCTTCACTTTTGTTTGCAAAAAGCCTGATTTTCCCAAAAGCCGAAAAGAAATCCTCCGCCAGAAAAAGTCTTTTTGGTGCAGTGCTCTGCATAGGACTCAGCATTATTCCAATGGTGGTAGTTACTTCCATTTCAAACGGCATGATAAATGCAATGACTGAAAGAATTATAGGGCTTTCTTCCAGTCATTTAGAAGCTTTTGTTGCGGCCGGAATAAGTCAAACTTCAAGTCCTGAAAATTTCAAAAAATATGCTCAGGGGCTTTTGGAATCAGAAGATATAAAAAATGTTTTTCCAGAAGTGAACATTTCTGCTCTTGCTGCAGGAAAAAAAATCAGAACTGGAATAGAAATCCGTGCAGTTGAAAGTGATATTTTTGAAACAAATCAGTCTTTTAAAAAACTTTTTACTTTTATTGAAGGAGACACTTCTTCTTTTACTTCAGGTTCTACC